>JACCDX010219704.1_pt1 | contig 22814 bp, 21 predicted proteins | sample 7449681 | NCBI WGS metagenome assembly JACCDX01 (sample SAMN15323450, study PRJNA562643) | freshwater metagenome | isolation source: river surface water | place: USA:Blue River Watershed | collected 2017-08-18
GCAGCATCCAACTGTGCATCTGTCTCGACTGGAATTATTGCCTGGACAACCACACCGACGTATTGCAGGTGTTGCGCAACACGGTGTTCCCTCTCAGTGTGACCTTCGGACAAGTGCTGGCAGTGGTGGTACTGATCGTCGACCGAAAGGCGCTGCTTGCCGCCCCCGTCTCCCTGTATCTGGTCGCAATCACCCTGGATGCCTTTGTCCAATGGATGCGACACGATGTCATCCTTCATCCTCCTTCTCCTTCTCCGGTCGGCAGAGTGTGATGGTGGCTGCCATTCTCCATGTTTTGCTTCATGTTTCAATTCGCATGTTTGTCAGTTGTCGCAGTTGTCGATAGTGTCATGGTAGTTGCCGCGCGCGCAGCAATCACCATGTTGTAACCGATTAAGTTCACGACCTTTTTTTGCATTTGTTTTTTCTTCAGTTGTTTTCGCATTTTCGCATTTTCGCATTTTCGGATTTTCGTGTGACAAACACGGAGAGACTCGGGTCATCCTTGCAAGCGCAAGAGGTACAAGACTTGATTCAAATCCACCAACATGTCGTCGCGCACGTTGAGGAGTGCTGAGCTGATCATGGGTTCATGCATTTGCTGTAGTTCCGCAATCCATCCGCGCACCCGCTGTTGCATGGCGGTCGGGGTGCATGCCGTCGTCGGGAACGAAGTGCATCGACGCGCGCGCAAGGAAGCAAACAGGTCGCGTTCGGCCGATGGACCCCGTTCCCCCATCCACACTTCCACCCACTTGTCCACATGGCCCAGCAACGACGCAAACAAGTCGTCGGTGGCTTTGTGTGCACCAAACTGTTTCGTTTGCCAGTGGAAGATCTTCACGTCCGTGACCATTTGCCAGAAGAATGGAATCGGGGCGCTTGTTTGTTTTCCTGCATTGCGTCGAATCGTGCGCTGTCTGTGCCGACGTCCTTTCGTGCCGCCAAGATGAAAGGTGAATCGATTGCGTGATGGTTTCATTGTGCGTGTGAATGTGTCGAATGTTGTGTACCATAGGCAATGAAAAAATTGCCCTTTTTCTTCGCAATACACAACATCAGCAAACATCGCAAGTCTTTTTTTTTGGTTGCCGCAACAATATGCACAATCGTCCAACTGGCAATTCCTTCGCATTTCTGTGGCGGAAACTTGTTCGGCGTTGTTACTTTTTCGACAAATTGCAACAAAAACTTGATCCTCAATCGCTGATCAATCAAAGTGCGTCAGAGAAATTGTCCACATTATTGCAAACCCTGCGTGAAGTGGATCCACACTTCCATCATGAACCATCCCAACTGTACAAGCGACTCAATCGTGAGTTTTCAAAGCTTCCCCCACGAATGCCTCAAGTAGACACGTCGACACCCAACCGCGTCACAATCCGTGTCTTTGATCTGCCTGGAATTCAAGCGCAACAGTTTGGACAGGAGTTCGTGGACGCCATCGAAAAAGGTCTAATGCTTGTCACTCCATCGACCACACTAATCATCGATTTGCGCAACAATGGCGGTGGCTCGTCGGATCATATGCTCGCTGCATTCCACACGCTATTGGCAAGGTGTGGGTCTGCGCCACTTATTCAGCTGTCGGACAGGAAACATGTGGTGCGAGCAACCTACGCAATCCAATCATTCCCCCCTCACAAATTGCTAAAAAACAATCGAATTGTTGAACCTTCGCTTGTGTTTCGCCAGTTCCAATGTGAACCGCGACGCGTGGTGCTATTGGTTGGAAAATCCACCGCATCCGCGGGTGAATGGCTAGCTTTGGTTATGCAACGTCTTCCACAGTGCCACACTTGCGGATCTCCGACTGCGGGTCAACTGGGACAGACAGATTACGCTATTTTGCCCAATGGCGATTATGTGCAATTTACGCGATTGCTTGTTCAGCAAGATGGGCTCATCGTTGACCGCGTTCGACCTTCTACCACACTTACTAAGTGTCGTATCAACAACACGGCGCATCGCCGCAAAAAAGCAGCATCTTTCACTCGCCGAAAACGTACATAATTCAGACAAACACAACTCCTTTTCCTCGGTCTCGCCCTCCACCAACTACGTCATCACTTCGTTTGCGCGCATCTCCATCGTCCTCGTCATGTTCCTCGTCGTGTTCTTCTTCTTCGTCCTCCTCTGCGCCGGCGTCGGCGTTGTGGAAGGAGGAGGAGGATTGCGCGCGCGGAATGAACATTTGGTCAAAGGCGTTCATGGCCTCCAACTTTTGGATGGTGCTTTCCAGTTGTCGATTCTTGTCTCCGAAGAAGAGGTAGTCGGTGTTGGGACTGTGCTCGTTCGCCTTGATGTTGGCGTAGATGCGGTCGATGCGATCCATCACCTTGGCAATGGACGACAGCTCCGACGCGCGCACCAATTCGTCCCGCACAGCCAACCGTGCCTCGGGCTCGCACAACAACTGCACGGCGAAATACAACAGGAAGCGGCGCTTGCCAAAGCTGCTGGCACTGCCCCGAAACACATACAGCGTCAAAAGCGACGCGATGGTGCGATGCAACAATTTCAAGGGCCGCGCCGCCGCGGTCGTGAGACACAAATCCCAGAGCATCCACACCACCTCCTTCTGCTGGTCGGAAGGGATGGTCACGAACGGCCAGTCGCGGCGCGCACACACCCACGGCTGCTTGTGTTTGCGGCCGTGCGCGACCAGATGCATGATCCACTCCATCCAATAGCAGGCGCGCACGGCATCTTGCGACCTGGACGACAGGTGGTAGCCCAGTTCATTCAGCGGGAGGTACAAGTCCGCCGGGTCTTCGTCGCGAAACACCGCCTGCGCAAAGTCGCGGGAAGGCGCGTGAAAGCGACTGCTCCACTCCTCCAAATCAAAGTCGTGCGCCTGCACCTTCACTTGCTGCAAGGGCGACTTTTGTTTCGCGTCGCAGAGGATACATGCCATCTCCGCAAACAGTTTGCGGATTTTAGGCAGGTTGCGCAGCGCCAATTCGTTGTGGGTGAATCCGCCGCGCACAATCTGCTGGAACTGTTTACAGCGCATCTCCAGGTAACTCGCCAGCTTGATGTTGCCGAGGTGAATGTGTTTCGCGTACAACAAGATGACTGTTTCCCACAAATCGCCAAAATGCCCCGCGCACACCAACTCCGCACCCCAGTAACACGCTGGCTCCAACTTACCATGCAACAACGACCGCATCAACTCTTTCTTCACCGCCGTCTTGCTGAACTGCGAAAAGGTCACTCCTCGAAATTCACGCGGCGCGCGCACATCGTTGATGTCCGAATCATTCATCGGCAAAATATGTCACAACTCGGCGGAATACACACACACACAATAAAGCTTGTTGTCGTTGTCGGCGGCGTATGATGACTGACACCTATAAAAAATCTTGGTACAATACAACTTGCCGCGCAACTCTTCTTTTGTTCACTGATACATCGACATCGACACGGACACGGACACGGACCATGACCATCCTCGCATTGAACTCGCCGACGTTCTCCTCCCTCTGGAGCTCGCCCGTGACCCAAGTCTTGTTTGGGATTCTTGTCACTCTCCTCGTGCTGCGCACCAGCCGCGGCGGCGGTGGCGGTGGCGGCGGCAGTGTAGGAGGGGGCGGCGCCTTTGCCTTCGGGTCGGGCTCGAGCGACTGGATGTTTTCTGGACTGGAAGGGATGACCGCCATGACCGCGCAACACAAACCCGCCACCAGCTTCCACGAAAACACAGACATCTACGACGACTTCTACGCCGCCGTCCATGACCAACTGGTGTTCCGCGATACCTCCCCCAACCTCTCGGACATGCAAGTGATTCTTTCTATCGATACACCGGTGTACCATGCCAACAGCATCGTCGTGGACGTGGGCTGCGGCACTGGCAAGTTGGTGAATGCATTGCGCAACGTGTTCTCCGCCAAACAAAGTCAAACGGGGGCAGGGCAAGGGCAAGGGCAAGGGCAAGGGCAAGGACAAGGACAAGGACAAGGTGGTGCGGAAACGATGGTGTTTGGAGTCGACATTTCTCCCTCCATGATTCGCCGCGCCATCGCGTTGCATCCAGGCGCGGAATACATGACAGGCGACGCCATGGATCGCCACTTGTTCCCCGAGAGTTCAGTGACCCACGTGTTGTGTGTCGATTACACCTTCTACCTCCTCAAGAACCGCAAGCACTTTGTGGACAACGTCCTGCGCTGGTTGATGCCGGGAGGGTACTTCATTGTGCATTTGGTTGACAAACAACCAGGTTTGAATCGCTGGCACATGGCCCCGGTGGTCACCGATCGTTTTCGCTATTCCGTGGACTGGAAACCCGCGTTGCAACTGCTGCGCGAAAAGTTCGTCTTTGCAAACGGCGACGTGCGCACACAGCACTTGTCGTTGCCGTTCCAATCCATGGCGCAAGATGTAGCAATGATTCAAGAAGTGGGGTTTTTATTGCATGCACACTACAAACTGCCGGCAGAAGGCGAATACATTACCGTATTTACGAAACAAAACTACCACTAATACATACCCACACATACACGCACCCACCCACACATACACGCACCCACCCACACAAAAAAAACATAAAACAATCAACTGTCGCCAAAACACCGCAACAGACCAAAACCAATCTATCTCAACGCGCAAAATATGTCACAACCAGAGGAAGTCGTCGAGAACGTCGTCGTCGTCGAGAATGCTGCTGCCGAGGATGTCGCCGTTGTTGCAGGCGCGGAAGAAAAACCCTCGGATGGAAACATTGACCCTGCACATGTTGTAAGGGAGGCCGTGTGCAAACTCAATCAGTCGCTCGACAAAATGGTTCACACTATATCCATCGTGTCAACGTTTTTGGAAGCTTTGTCTCAGTTGCCAGAAGAGGAGGAATTGGAACGGGAAAAGGAACAGGAACAGGAACAGGAAAAGGAAAAGGAAAAGGAAAAGGAACAGGAACAGGAACAGGAACAGGAACCAACAATCGAGTCCGTCGCGAAAGAGGAGACTTCCGAGACGGAATCAATGTCGCTATGTGAAATGTCGAATGCATTGTTGCGCAAGGGCGGCTCCAGCACCACCATGCACTTGCAACTGTGCGCCACGTTGGAGTCTGCCGCCGACGATAGGTTGCAGTTGGCTTATCGCAATGCCGTCATCGAACACAACCAACAAATGTTGCGCAACCCTCACACTTACAACGCGGGATTCGATCTTCGTGTGGCCCAGATCACATTCGCAACGCCACACGCCGGCGCAGACATGCTGCACAGTGGAGTAAAAGCAAGAGCCATGTTGTACACACCGTCGAGCGAACAATTCCACGGCACCTCCTTCTTTCTGTGTGCGCGCTCCTCCATCAACCGCACCTGCCAAATGCTCGCCAACGGCGTGGGAATCATTGACGCTGGATATCGCGGCGAACTGATGGCGTGTATGAAATCCAGCGCGGAAAAGCAATGCAGCGAGGACAAATATGGCGTCCACGATCGTTTCGCGCAAATTTGTGCACCCTCACTCGTGCCAATCTTCGTGGAGTGGATGACCCCGGAGGCATTCGAACTGGCAGACCAGCACCAAAGTGAGCGCGGTGCGGGTGGGTTTGGATCCACCGGGGTGTAATCCACTTTCTTCATTTGTCACGCACGACGTGTTTTGTTTTCCGACCAATGTAACATTGTAATGCAATATCACTCCCACAAACTCACCCGTTTTTGTTTTTCTTTCGTCTTTTCGTTTTTTTTCTTTCTCGCACCAAAACAACAACGGCGAACTTTTGACATTGATTCTCTCACCCCTTTTCCTTCTCCTTTTCTCTGTTCACCAACACCAACAACAACAACAACCACTTCAACAGCATGCGCTTTTCGTTGCCAACGTTTGGAATCATGCGTTCTTTCACGGCATCTTCCAATCGCAAGTCGATGGTGAGTGGTATGGCAACGCTGGGATTGCTACTTCTGTTGTCCCAATCGACCTTCGTCGAGCTCTTCATGGATCATCCCGTCGGACGCGGACTGTTGCTTTTAGCTGTGCTGGCCATCACGCATCTCAACAAAACCATTGGGATCGCGCTGGTGTTTTTGCTCGCAATTGGCCTCACCCAACTCTATCCGCGCAATGTAGTCGTGGGGGTCGAAGGAATGGTGGCTGTGCCCAAAGCCGCCACCGATTCTGTTGCCGCGACCGCCACCAAAGCAGGCGCCGCCATCAAAGCTGGAGGAAGTGGAGGAGGTGCAACTGGAGACAATCGCCCGCATCGCCGTCGTCGTGGTGGAAAGGCGCGCGAAGGATTTTTCTTGATTGAGCGCGAGAGCATGATGCGCCGAGGCGAGAACTCCAATGACGTGTTCGTGCGTCGCATGGAACTGGTGAACGATGTCTTGCCATCGGAAGCCGATGTGTTCACCAACTTGGTGTCCTTGGCGGAATAAATCACGAGAGGAAACAAGAGGAAAGAAGCGGAAGAGTAATTTCTCCAGTTTCTTCAATCCGCTGCAAATCCATTCATCCGTCATCCATTCCATTCATCCCATTCATCCCATTCCGAACAAAGACACCGACCGCCATGCGATCCGAAGAGTGGTGGACTATTGTAGTTGTTCTGGGCTGTTGGGTGTGGTGGGGATGGCATCACTGGTGCACTCCCCATCTTGATCCCCATCCTGATCCTCTGCTGAGGGAAGGTCTGAAAAAGTTGAAACCTGTCAAGCTGAAAACGGTGACGCGTGGCATCAACGACATTGGTGGCGCAGTGACCGGAGCAGCCACGGGTACTGTCGCGCAAGTGACGCAAGTCGCGACGGACACAACCGCACAAGTGGCGCAAACGGCCACCGACACCACCCGGCAAGTGACACAAGTTGCCCAACCTGTTGTGCAGACGACGACAAAGACGGCAGAACAGTTGGCGCGAGAGGCAGAAGAAGCGGCACGCCAAGCGGCGGCGGAGGCACAACGAATTGCCGATCAGACGCGATTCGATCAAGCGATTGCCGAGTTGGCGCGCAGTTTGGCGCGTATGTTTGACATTTTCCGACGTGTCGACGAAGAGATTCGCAGTTGACAAAGTTGGCATTCGCTCGTCCTCTCTATTCCGTGTTCTGTCTTCATCAATCTCCATCGCGGTTCTGTTTGGCGCCGGTGCGGAGGTGCAAAATAAAAAATGTGCAGAGATCACATAAGCGCGCCTTTACAAATTCGGAGGCAAGGTCAATCCGTGTGAAGTGAAAAAAAAACAACCATGTCTTTAGCCATGTTTGCTGCGCCGTTCGACACCTCGACGGGGGATATCAACGGTGGCGGCGGCGGCAATGCCACGTTCATGCAACGCAAACGACTGCAACATCAACAAGAATCGTTCAACACCCGCAAAACACAACGACTCTCTTCTCATGGCGCAGATCGCGAAGGAATGACGTCGGGGAACGGCGCGGCAGCAAGAAGTGGTGCCGGTGGAAGTGGTGGTGGAGGAGGAGCGGGAAGCAACCGAGCACATCGTGGCACGCGGCGTGAACCGATGTCCTCGCTGGCGACATCGTCGTCTCATCCGTCCATGTCTGCTGGTGCTGCTGCCTCGCACGAAAGTCGCACGGGAAATACCGCGCGAGTGCATTCCGTGTTGGAATCGTTGCATCTTCACATGGGCGGGGGAGACGACGATGTCGACGAGGACGATGACTCCCCCTTTGCATTGGTCGGCGACGACCACGACAAGGGTGGCAGCCGCGCAACAGCGACAGCCATCAACCCTCACCACACCCCCTTTCTGCCGCCATTGGTGAGTGGCGGCGATTTCTTGCCGCCTCCCATTTCCGCGGGAGTACAGCGCACCAAACCATTGCCTGGCGTTGCCGTTGCCGTTGGACACGGAGAAAGCAACAATGGCAGCAACATGGATCGACCATTGTTGCAAGAAGGATTTGCGCAAGTCCCTCGCGCACACAACGATGGGGCAAAAGAGTTCATGACCTTGCACGACATGCAAAGCAATTATCCTTCGGACGCCGCGCGCGATGCATACTATCAAAAAATGGTGCCGCAGTACGCCAGCGATCGTCGACCAACGGGTGGAGGAAGCAGTGACCCATTGATGCAAAAACTGAATTACATCATCACCCTCATGGAGGAACAGCGAGACCAAGCCACCAACCATGTCACGGAGGAGGTCATCTTGTACTCTTTCCTCGGCATCTTCGTCATCTTCATGGCGGATTCCTTCGTGCGAGTGGGCAAATATGTGCGCTGAGCAAGCAAGCAAGCGGCACACAGACAAACAGGTAGGCAATCCGCAGCCGCCGACTGAAATACATAGAAGAAAGGAAACAACACACACGCGTGCACACGATATTGATTCCGTTGCTGTCAACCGAATCAATGCAATGACGAACGAAAGACTGAACGAAGGATGAAAATAACAAAAGGAAGGAAGAAAGAAATTGGAAACTTTTGAAAGTTATGCGAATTTACAAAGTGGCGCCGCCGCCTCAACAAACACACTGCAAGCAACAACAAACAAAAACAATCAAAAAAAACAGCAAAAAAAAGCAAACTGTGTTTGCTTGATTAGACGTGCGGAACGCGGATGTGAATGAGGGGTCGCATGTAGTCGCCGCGACTGAAGCTGAAGTTCCAGACTGCGTCGTCCTCGTTGTATCGGATGCGGCGACTGGTCAAATTTTCCTCCGCGAACAGTTGCTGCAACACAGCTGCACTTTGTTCCTGGACGTCTTCCATAGGCACCATTTCGCCGATGCCATCCGACGAGTGTGCAAAGTACGTTCGACCTCCCCGATGGACCGCGACGCGGTTGGAGCAGCGCAAGGTGTACGCGAGGCGCACCGGAAGCACCTCGGGGGGAAACACGGATGGGACAACTTCGTGGGTGTACAGTCGATTGGTGGACAGCGGCATCAGAAAGACCGAGTTGGGATACAAGACCACGTCAAATTCGCGTGGCCGCGTACAAGTGTCGGCAATGTCGCGTTTGAGACGAAACCGGAGCCGCGTCAACACCGATATTCCGCGGTGCTGCAAGTCGAAGACATCGTGCGGACTAGGGTCGTACTGGTGTGGAGGGGGATGTTTGGAAGACATGTTGGCAGATGACGACCAGGTGCGAAGGGTGTGGAGGAAAGCATCGCTGTCGGAAGAGGTTGCGGAAGAAGAGGATGTCCGAGAGGTTTGCGACGAAGGTGACTGCAGGTGCATGTCAGGGGGAGTGGAAGTGGTGGTGGTGTCTTTGGTCGAGTCGTGTTTCGTGGAGAAGGGAATGTGCGTCTCAACCGGTGTCATGGTGGTGGATGATTGCATGCTAGAAAAGGGGAGATTGCCGAAGGGGAGTGCACTCCTTCCACTTCCTCCCGGATAGGGTGAACAATCATAGAAGGAGCAAAAGGCGATGACACCGTTGGGGGCAAGATCCAAGGTTTTTTCTGCGCGCTGGCGAATGATGGAATCAGTCAACTGCGTGGGGTTTGCGGCGGAGGTGAACGTGGATGCGGATATGCTGTGCACACACAACTCCATGACCCCATGGTTGACTGGAGCAGGATCAGCAAAACAGTGCGCAATGGCTTCGTTCACCCGCGCCACGATCATTCGATCCACGTCCGAAAATTCATTGGTGGGACCGCCGAAGGAATACGATCCGCGCAAGACGTGAAATCGATGTTCGTGCGCGCGAGTGCCAATGTTCACTTCCACCACATCGCTCAATGCCACCGCTCCTGCGCAAACGGAAGTAGACGGGGAGGTGGCGTTGGCGGTGGCGGTGGCAATGGCAGATGCCCCCAAGCGCGTGAAGGGTTGCATCCAGTGCTGCGACAGCAAGGTTTGTTGCAAACTGCCCAGCGCGGGGTGAAACATGCGGCGAAACAACACGCCCGCGTTTTGCACGTTGATTGGCACTTCGCCCACGTGAACTCCGCCAAACTGACGCTCCAGGTCGTAGGTGGAGGAATGCGACAATTCGTGGATGAACACGATGGTCCAAGCAGGCACTTGCTCGTCAATGCCACCGCCGCCGCCACCACTACCACCACCACCACCCTCTTTTTCTTCTGCGTTGGCGGAAACGACGGATGGATGATGATTTTTACGCTGACGCTGACGGTGTGTGCGCGCGAGTTCATTCGCCGCAAACAACTGACGTCTTAACCACGGCAAATTGCGTTGCAAATGTCCCCCGACGTACCAATGTGTCTTGCATGTGTTGTGTGTTTTCCAGTCGATGTCGGAAGTTGCCCATCGTTCAATTTCCACCTGCACATCTTCGAAGCTGGTCCATGTGGTGCCGCAAAAATGGCGCAGTAAGAACTCGCGTTCATCTCGATGTTCGTCGATGGATTGCACGGTGGGGTAGAAGAAGCAATGTCGATCGGTCACCAACACATTCTCGTGCTCCTCCTTCTCCTTCTGCTTCTCTTCCGCCGACAAGATAGACGCGGAATGGCGTTTGCGACCACCCTCTTCCAGATCACACCCCGACGCATCGCGCAAAGGATGCACGGTGGCCACTTTGCGCGCAATGCAGCAGGGTGCGATCACCGCCGAGGCACTTCGACAACAGGCGCCAATGTTGTCTCCGTCATGGTCAGTCTCCGTGCAATTCCCCCTTCGTGGCGTCGGCGACAAGGATCGAGATGAAGGAGGAGGAGGATGAGGTGGATGAGCAGGAGGAGGCATCGTCGTACGACGACTGCGTCCATGCAAGTTGCGTAAAAAGTCGCGCATCGAGGATCGAGCAATGCAGGGATGAAGAAATGTGAAAACAATGGACAATGTCACACTGCGCAACCAACCCAACTTTACCCAAGGAACTTGCGACAAAAAAAATAATTATGCGAAAAAGGTGGGAATGACACACAGGTGTGTTATTCGTCGTCTTCGATGGTTTTGACGATGCTTTCGAAGTAGTGGTCGAGCATGTCGGAGAAGAAGGTGCGGTATTTGCCATGGTACAGAACCATGGTGTCTGACTCTGCGCAGTTCACGCGTGGGCGAAAGACGTCTTCGGTGCTGGGACAGCGTTCGGCGACCATGATGATGGGTTTGCGGAAATTGGCCAATTGCAAAGGGCGATAGGTTGCGTCGGTCAATTTGTCGGTGACGTCGATGACGCGGTGCTGTGGAAACATGTCTGCCAAGCGATCGACCGTGTCCCGGATTTTCTCGCGGACAACCTCCGCGCCCGTGGAATAATAGTCGGGTTTCACTTCTTCCGCGTTGCGCATGCAGCAATGCTTGGCTTTCTTTTTGCTGCCGCACGCACAAGGCATATTTTTGGATTGTTTGGGGGTAGCAGTTCTGGTGGACATGGACAATGGAATAATAACGAACGGATGGGTGAGTTGCCGAAAAAAAAAAACAAAAGAAACAAGCGCGCAAAACAAACAAGGGATTGAAGGTTGAACCAGGTGCAAAGCATTGTGTTTAAATGTTACACGCGTGTACCAAATACAACAAATGACAAACAAACAAACAATTAGTCGTGCGCAGTCCACGCAATGACCTCTTCGAACTTCAAACATCGAACGATTCCGCGGTGGCATCGGCGTCTGTGTCGGCAGCTGTCGCTGTCGCTGTCGCTGCGGGTGTGTCGGGAGAACAAAGAAAAGGACAAGGACAAGGAACGGAGTATTGGAAGTAAATGTGGAACTCGGGTTGGTCGGGTGAGAGTGTTACTCCACCCTCGCTCGTCGTCGGCACCCAGCGACCTTTGACATTGGTGACGTTTGGCTCACTTGCCATGCGCATCATGATGTACTCCTTTGCTTCCGTCAATGAATCCCCGTGTTCCAATATCATCATTGCGGTGACGGGCGGCTGATGCGGGCTACAGTCTCTCTTCAGATCACGCAACATCGATTGCCACTGTGTCTCTATCAGAGGAAGAATTTCCAGCGCCGAAGAGGAAGGTTGATGCCATTTCCCGCACGTCTCAACATTGATTGCAAGATTCCCCAGTTCCATGTTGTTGCTGTGCCAAAAGAAGTGAAAACAAAACAAATCATCCGCTGGGAAAAAAATTATAATTTTATTCTTGTTCAGCCGCAGCATCAAACGCACACAACAATTTGCAGCAGCAGCAGCAGCACGAAACAATCATGGAAAAGGAACTGTTTCAACTTTTGAAGCGCGCAAACTGTGACGTCGCCAGTTACGATGTCCAACTCGTATTGAACGGAAACAATTGGGTAGTGAGCGTGTATGTAAACCCTGCACATCTCCAGTCCATGTATGACGCCATTTTGCGCGACAAGAAACTGTGTCCTTTGGTCGGACCGTTCGTCACTGCATTCGGATTCCAGTATCGCGGAAACGGGTCACTGGAGAACATCGGGGTGCAGTGCTGGCCAAAGAACAATGCGCGTGTGTCCCTCCACGTATCGCAGTACGGCATGGGCACGCAATGCGATTCCTCCTTCGAAGCCGAATGCGACAAAGCAGACGCCTTGTTCCAAGATGCATCCTTCACGGACGTTTGCTTGTTTGGCAACACCTTCTCCGCCTACCCTCGCGCAAGAAACCGTCGTCCGCTGACTCATGCCAGCTTGTTCACCATTCCAGTGTAGACACATACCATGTAATTTTTGTTAACACATTTTCACTTGCAACATCCTTCGCCTCTTCTTGTTTTTTTTCATCGCTTTTCTTATTGATCTTCGTCTTGTTCTTCGTCTTGATCTTCGTCTTGTTCTTCGTCTTGTTTTTCATCCAGTTTGTTTTCATCCAGTTTGTTTTCCACGTCACACTTGGAAAACGGTGGAAACCGCGTTGCTTGGCACAGGGTGCACAGGAGAAGGGATTGCGAATGTTCCGGTGACATGTCAATCATGTCTTCTTCCCAGACATGATTGCACAGCAATTCGCATCGGCGCTGAAACAACTCGCGCCACTCACGACAGGTTTCGCGCAGGACGTTCAATCGTTGCATCACTTTTTCCACCGCATTTAAGGGTTCGCTGCAAATGGCAGTTTGTTTGCGAAGGTCATCGTAAATGTGAAAAATGGCATCCATGCGGTGCAACATGCGATCCATTTCGTCGCGGAATTCAGCTTGCGACTCGTGCGGCATGAGTGTCATATTTGTCGACGATGTGTTGTTCGCAGAACGATGGATGGAGTGAGTGAATGAGTGAGTGGTCGTTGGTTCTTGTGCTTGTGCATCGACGCCATCTTCTTCTATATTCCCATCGATGGATCGAGTTTCTTACCTACCACTTTGAATAGTTGAATTTGGCAAAGGCTTCTTTCTGTGCTTTGCGCTGTTTCTCTTTCTTGGCCTTTTCCAGCAACGCCACTGCCGCCGCCAGTTCGGTCTCCGAGACGACCCCGTCGTCGTTGGTGTCAATCAGTTTGTCGAGGATGCGGTACTCGTGCGGCACGATGCACAGATGACTCTCTTCGTTGAAGAGATACTCAGACAAGATGGTGAAGACGGCGGTCAAGCCGAGGGCCGTGTAAATGTCGCGGGTACCCATCCACGCCATCGCGAACACCAACACCTGTTTGGAGACGGTGTATTTCATGTACTCTTCCGTGGATTTGCTGAACTGGATGGTGATGAACTTGGAGCCCACGTTGAGCAAAATCATGACCACGCCTGCAAAGAACTTGCTGTTGTTCAAGTACATCACGTGTCGATTCATCCAACCCAAGGTGGTCTCTTTGCCGGCAGCCGCCGCCGCCGCCGCCGCAGTCGATGCTTTGGTCCGTCGCGGCATGATCAGAACAAAGAACGAGGACAACAATAGCCGCAGCCGAGGTTTGATGTTTGAGGTTTGAGGTTTTTAAGGCAAGGATACAAAACCGAGGATGCTTTCTCCGGAGAAGAATTTTTGTTCTCACAGCCGAATGCGGTTGAAATCGAGTCGACCGAACTTTTGCGCAAACGCACCTTCCACACGCTTCCACTGTGCCTCCATTTGTTGCACCTCGCCGTCTACATCGAAGCCGTAACAACGACGCACGCTGTCGTCGTAGCCCGTCACACGCCCAATCCACGCCAGCGGCACCTGGAGCGTGTATCGATACACCCACGCCAACCCACGCCGCAACAACGAGGGAACAATCCATTGGTACACGCGTGTAACACTGCGCATGGTTTCTTCGGAGAGGTAGGTCAGGAGACAGCCGGGGAGACTGGCGATTTTGGTGCCGATCAATTGCAGGATGCGGAAGAGTTGCACGAAGATCTGGCCGAGGCTGCGCAACAGGGTCCAGATCGGATCGATGAGTCCGTCGTAAAAGATGTCGCCGAGCTGGGTGAACACCGACTTGAGTTTCCCGTCGACCATCTGCACCGTCTGGCGCTCCACTTCTTGCGCCAACGACGACAGCTTGCGATCTACCTGGTTGCCGAGTTTCTCGATTTCGCGCGGCACCGTGTCTCCGACCTGGCGCACCCGGTCCTCGAATTGGTTGCTGACCCGATTGATCTCCCGGGGAACCATGCGCTGCACGTCCTGCAAATCGTTGACGATGCCCGGGATGTCGCGCGTCGCTTGCTGCAGCTGGGCGTCGAAGCGGGTGCCCAGCTGGTTGATCTCCCGCGGCACGAGGCGCTGCACATCTTGCAAGTCGCGGACAATGCCCGGAATGCCGCTGGTGGCTTGCTGCAGCTGCGCGTCGAAGCGGGTGCCCAACCGGTCGATCTCCCGCGGCACGAGGCGCTGCATCTCTTGCAACTGCGTGGTGAGCGCCGGAAGGGTGCTGGTGGCTTGGCGCAGTTGAGTGTCGAACTGATTGGTGACACGACTGATTTCTTGCGGCACGAGGCGCTGGACCCCTTGCACTTGGGTGGTCAAGTCCGCGATGGGCGCCGTGGCTTGGCGCAGTTGAGAGTCAAACTGGTTGGTAACACGACTGATTTCTTGCGGCACGAGGCGCTGGACCCCTTGCACCTGGGTCGTCAAGTCCGCGATGGGCGCCGTGGCTTGGCGCAGTTGGGAGTCAAACTGGTTGGTGACCCGGGTGATCTCGCGCGGCACGACACGCTGCATCTCTTGCAACTGCGTGGTGAGCGCCGGAAGAGAACTGGTCGCCTGTTGAAGCTGCGTGTCGAAGCGGTTGGTGACTCGGCTGATTTCCTGCGGCACCAGTCGGCGCATCTCTTGCAGCTGTCCATCGAGGGAAGAAATCCCATCCGAAGCCTGGCGAATGCGACCATCCAGTTGGGTGGACAAGGTGCGAATGTCTCCGGGCAATTTAGTGACCACCTGCGCATCCACCGTGTTGAGTTGTGTGCGGATTTTGTCCAGCTCGTCCGGAATGGCGCTTGCAATGTCTCCAATGTCGTTGATGTTGTTCGTCAACCGCTGCAGGTCGCCAACATCAAAGCCTTCCTGGTGAGAAGGAGGAAAAGAAGAAGAAGAAGAAGAAAGGGAAGCGGAGGAAGTTGGCGGCGGCGGCAGGAAAATCGCATGCAAGAGTACGAACGCAACCACCGCCACCAACGCCAAAAACGTCAAAGTGATCCATGACGGACACGTGCAAGTCATGTCGTCTTTCGCGTTAACACCAAAGCAAACAAACAAAAACCGCGAAACGAGAAAACACTGAAAAAAAAAACAGAACAATGGTTTGAATTACAACTGTTACAAGTCTTGAAGAAAAGAAACACTGGTGCAACGTACGTCTTTTTTTTGTTCACGGCACACACACGAAGAAAAAGAGAGAAACGGAGAGAAAGAGAGCGAATGAGAAAGAAACTACCGATGGTGGTGGCGTTGAACAAAGGTGTGCGCCAACAGTTGCTGTCTGAGTGAACTCTCGGCAAACCATCGCCGTGCGGCGTTGCGCGCGTCTTGTTCAATGTGCCAATCCCGTGCCACGGTCATGCCGTTGCGGGCCAGATGGTTCCAGAAGGAAGTGTGCGCCGCGATGTGTGGCATCTCGCGCTCCACGCGCGGGACGTCGCGGAAACACAGGCGGGGATTGGCAGCCAGATCGACACGCCACACTGGATGCTGTGGGTGCGCAAACCATGCCTCTGCGCCGATGTTTTCGTGGCGCGACACAGCTTGTGCAATTTCGTCGGTGTATCCTCGCTCCTGGCTAAACACGGGTAGATCGGGGCCGTGCAAGGATTCGAAGAGCGGCCACGAAAAGGACGGATTCTCCACCAACCGCAAGATATCCACGACTTTCTTTTCCTTCTTGTCCCACTGGTTCAAGGTGAAGCGACACTGTTGGTGGCGGAACCACTGCACCACGTCGAGACTGAGTTCGAGGTTGGCCGCCAGATTGCTGAAGTGCCACGGATGTTCAGGATGCGCGCACACGTATCGGGCGCGTAAGTACGGATTGGCGCTCACGCGGTGCCAGTTCCAGTGCAAGTCTGGATACAAGTCCAGCAAGTCGGTGATATATGGGTGAAAGCGCTCCACGCACTCCAAATCCTCCCACCGAATCAAGGTGAGCGGCCACAACTGCTCGCGCTCTCGCGGCAACAAGGGCACCACCCAACCCGATTCCGATCCCGACTCCTCTTTGTGCCCTTCCTTCTTTCGCGTCTGGTTGTGCCCATCCTTGGACGTCGTTGATGCTGTGCTGGTGCACGAGGAAAACGGCGAAGTGGGTGACGATGCTAAGGGTTTCCAATGCACAAGGTATTCTTCGCGGCACCGCTCGCGGAAAATGCGTCTCTTCTGGTACATCGACACACGATCATCGTTGCGCAGAATCACCACACCTTCTTTCGCCGCGGAGACACGTCGCATGCACTCTTCTTGAAACACTGACTTTTCACGCTTCCACTGCGCTTCTGCGTCACGCCAAAACTGCACGTGCGACATCGTCGTTCGATTCAAAAAAAGAAACCAACAAAAGAGAGCAACCGAGAAAATGCAACCAAATGTAAAATTATGAGACGACGACTTCCACAAAGTACACCCAATCGCAGGCAAGCAACATTCGCCCACCCCCCCTTATCCCATCCCTTCGACACTGCCAGTCGACCGGTCCGTCTGTTCAACCAGGTTGGCAGAAGTTGGCAGGAATCCTGGGACGCTGGTTCAGACGTACATGGAGTACATGGAAGCAAAGGCGTCCATGCGCGCGGTGCGATGAACCAGTTGCTCCGCGACCGCTTTGGTGACGGTGAAGGGGAAGGTTACCTGCAGCGGCATCTCTTTCGGGAACAAGTTCGCGCCGGGTTTCATGAGCCGAAACAAATTCAGCTTGTGGTGGATGACCTCCAGCGCCCGCTTCAAGTTTCGCACCCCTTCCTCCTTCTCGCAACAGTGCTCCACCAAATGCGCAACCACGTCGTCGCTGAACACCACGTCCTCGGCCGCAAACGCCACTTCCCGACGAATGGCCGGCAGCAAGTGCGTGGCCGCAATCGCGATTTTGTCCTTCACCGAGTACCCCTTCGTGTGGATCCGGTACATGCGGTCGCGCAAAATCGGATTCACCTTCGACTCGTCGTTGTAGCTGAAGAAAAACGTCACCTTGCTCACATCCAAGGCAAACTCCGCGAAAAAACGGTCCCGGAACTTCGTGTTCTGCGTCGTGTCCGTCAAGTGGATGAGCAGGTTCGCAATCTCCTCGCCGCGCGGGGTATCACTCAATTTGTCCAACTCGTCAAAGTAGATGACCGGGTTCATGCACTTGGCGTCCATCAGACTCTGTGCAATCTTGCCCCACGACGACCCAATATACATGTTCGCACCGCCTTCCAAAAACACCGCGTCTTGCGCACCCCCCAGCGGAATGAACACAAAGGGGCGATTCAACATCGCGCTGATGCCGTGCTTCACCAACGTCGTCTTCCCTGTGCCCGGCGGCCCGTGAATCGCCACCGACGACCCCACCGCCTGCGGATTGGACAACAACTGTCCAAACAGTTGCATCACCTGCATCTTCGCATCGTCCATCCCAAACACCGTGTCGTCCAAGGTCTGCTTCGCGCGGGCCAAGAAACCGTGACACGCATCAATACCATCGCCCATGGTGACCGGCAGATGTCGATACACCCCGAACGGGATCGACACGAACCCGTCCACCCACTGCTTCACCTTCATCTGCTCCTCCGACAACGCGCCGCCCATCCCCAGCTCCGCGTGCTCCGCCAAAGTACCAATCTTGCGCAACGCAATGTTCTTCAACTCCCGCGGGATCGACGTCGACTCCAATATGCGGATGCGCAGCGGAACCGCCGCCCCGGCAGCGGCGCCCGTGGCAGCATCTTCGTTGCACACCTCGCGCAACTCCTTGATAAGACGGCGCTGTTTGGCCACGTCCATCCGATAAAAGTGCTGCACATCATCCAGCGACCGATCGCGCGTCAATATGCCGTTCATAATGCGCACCATCTTCAACTTCAATCGCTTCTGGCGACGCGTCCAGCGGTCATGCAAACGCGCAATGTTCTCCTGCATCATCGCCACACACGACGGCAAAAAACGCACAAACGGAAACTGCTTGCGCATGTCCTCCATCATCGACAACGTCTTGCGCGATTGCTCCAACTCCTCCCACAACGCGGCCGTCTTATCTTGCGCCAACCCTGCAGTGCAAGGAGGTGGTTGGGTCGTTTCTTGCGATGATGGCGTCGGCGGCTTGCGCAAATACGTCGTCAACTCCGAAGTGAACACATCCGGATTGAACCAGGTGGCGGGTTTCATCGAACTGGAAGAAGATGCACTGTCCGTGGACAAGCGGCGACGTTTGCGCTTGCGACCCACCGCCTCCTCTTCCCCTTCCCGTCCTTCTGACAAGGATGATGAAGAGGGAGATGATGAAGAGGGAGATGATGAAGAGGGAGATGGACCTGAAGAGGGACCTGAAGAGGAAGAAGTGGACGATGGCGCAGGCAAAGACATGGCGTCTTTCCACTCCTCCTCCATTGCCGCAAACAGCAAATTCATGCGGCGCTTCGATCGATCTTCCAATTCTTGTTCTTCTTCCTCCTCATCTTCCTCCTCCTCTTCATCCGCATTGTCGGAAACAATGAAACTCAAATTCTCTTCGTCATCCTCATCATCCTCATCTTCTTCCGCTTCCTCATCATCCTCGTCCTCTTCCTCTTCATCGTCTACGAAGGTGCTGTCGTCGTCGCAAATCCATTCCTCTGCTTCAGATCCATCACTCGCACTGTCATCTTCTTCTTCTTCTGACGAAGAAGACGATGTGCATGACACGTCATCGTCCTCGTTTTCTTCCGTGTCGACATCGCTCTGCAAATCGAACTCCTCGATCAAAGCTTTGGATCGCGAAGAATGCGATTTGTCGTTGATGGCTTTGCGGCCACCGTGGCGACGACGACGACCAGTCGATGGATCCGACAACAGAATGATGCTGATGTTGGAATCGTGGGAAGATGCCTTGTCAGAAGATGCCTTGCGAGAAGATGCCTTGGGAGAAGATGACTTGCGAGAAGATGACTTGGACTTTTTTCTCTTTGCCGACTTGGCGTTGTCCGCCACCTTTCTCTCCGACACAGCATTGATCTTCTTCTTCCTTTTCACATTTCCCACGGCTTTCTCCTGCGTCTTCTTCATCACACTTTTCGCATTCCGTGTCAAGCTGGAGGACGTGGACTTGATCGGATTGCTCTTCGCACCATCCTGTTCACCGTCATCGTCCTCTTCTTCTTCCTCTTCTTCTTCCACTTCTTCTTCCTCTTCTTCTTCCACTTCTTCTTCCTCTTCCTCCTCCTCCTCTTCATCGTAATCGTCGTCATCTTCTTCCTCTTCCTCTTCTTCTTCTTCGTAATCTTCATCTTCGTAATCTTCATCTTCATCCTCTTCTTCGGCATCGTCGTCCGAGTCGCTGAAGACACGTCGCGACGACACCACTGGTTGCGTCGAAGCGTTGGTCGACGATCTTGTCCTCATGCGCGACAAGGGAACCGCGTGGGACGAGTGTTTCTTGTAAGATTGCGGAGATTTCCAAAAAAGTACCATTGAAGACAAAAACGATCAGGAAACCAACAGAATGGGGGAATGTGCACAATTGCGAAAGAACAGAAACGGGAATAAGTACGACCAAATGACTGTCGACATTGTGCATGGTTTTATGTGGTTTCCGCACAATGCGCAGCAGCAACAACATTTCGTGTTAGGTCGTGAGGTGATGTGTGGTGATGTGTGGTGATGTGAGGTGAGGGCAGATGAGGTCAACCAAGGTGTTGTGAGGCGAGGTCGCACTCTTTCCACGCACACACACCATTTTTTTTTCGAACCATCACCTTATCGCGCACCATTGTTCGTTGTCCATATTCTCGATCTCTCCTATCTCCCTGTTTGGTACACCCGTGTAACATGAGTCGCGCACCATCACCCATCGTCCTTCCGCCGGCGAAGCGCATTCCCAAATTGGTCAGTGAGTACTTGACGCCGCCAGACACCTTGTTCACCTTCGAGTTTGACACGTACGACATCGACGAGAGTTTCCTCCTGAAAAACATCGTGGGACACATCTTCTTGCGCATGATGCAAGACACAGATTGGCGGGGCGGGGGTGAAATCGGCAGCACTAGCAGTAGCAGTAGCAGCAACATCTGTGGCTTGGCGTCTCCCGAACACCATGGAACGTTGGCGACGTTTATCCACCTGGTCTGCAACCACTACCGCAACAATCCCTACCACAATTTCCAGCACGCAGTCAATGTACTGCACAGCACCTACATTCTGCTGCATCGTGCGCACTACTTGCCGCGCATCCCGCCCGCGTTTGTCTTTGCCACACTAATCGCAGCCTTGTGCCACGACGTGGACCATCCCGGCAACACCAACAGCTACGAAATCCACAGCAACAGCGCACTTGCCATGCTGTACAACGACAACAGCGTCCTGGAAAACCACCACTGTCACCTCACCTTCACGTTGTTGGAACAATCCGGGTTGAAAAACGTCCTGCTGAACACAGTTGGCGTCGACGGATACCGCGCCTGCCGCCAAGTCATCATCGCCTGCATTCTGGGCACGGACATGTCGAAACACAGCGAGTTGTTGCGCACGTTTGAGGCGGCCACTGCCTTGGTGCCTGCAGCAGCAGCAGCAGCGCCGGCGGTAGGCGCAGGCGCAAACGACATCCGTGACGACAGTGATGACGGTGAAGAAAAGGGGGGGTCGGTGTTTGGCACGGAGGAGGCGGTGTTGTTGCTGAAATGTGTCGTGCACTTCGCGGATTTGAGCAATGGCACGAAACATTTCGAGGCGGTTCATTTTTGGTCCACCAAAATCTCGGAGGAATTCTGGATCCAGTCGCTGCATGAGGAACAGTTGGGGTTGCCGTCTCTGTCGTTCATGAAAGCCCGCGATCCCTTGTCGATGTGCGTGAACGAACTCATGTTTCTGCGCAACCATGTGCTGCCGATGTGGGAAGGATGGGTTCGCAAATGCCCCGACATGCACTTCTTGGTGGAGGCAATACAACGCAACATTCGCGAATGGGAAGCTTTAGAACAAGACTACCGACACACACACGAAATCCACTCACTCACTTTCTAAAAAATAACACAACATCCGTGGCACGCAGTGTATGTGTGTGTCATGGCAAACCATCCTTCTTTTTTTTCTGCACATGATTGTAAGCAGCAAAGAAGCAAGTATTGTACGTGCATTGAAACAAAATCAGTCGCAATGGAAACATCCATCTCTATCGGCGGCAATGCGCCGATCGGCACTTCTGCACACCTTGCCAACACCGTTTCAAACACACTCAGTGCCAATCACCTTCACCACCACTCCGGAGGTGGACGGCGCACTCAACGCCGACAACTGAAACGCGACAAACACGTTCGACGCGTCCGAAAGACACTCAGTGGCGGCGGCGCTAAAACGCGCTCCGTTGCGAGCTCCAATGCAGAATGTCGACCTGATTTGAATAAACTCATTAAAATGAACGCAGAGCAGTTGTTTGCCTGTGCAACCAACCCAAACCAAAACGTTCATGCGATTGGATTGTTAAAGGTTATTAATTCCCAAAAAACAGCCATGGACACCGTGACAACCTCCAACCACCGACGACAGTTGCTTTTCGCATGCGAATATTTGAACAATCACTTTGATGCCGACAACTTCGTGGAAAAAATGTTCCCAAATGGTTGGGTGGACAATAGCACGGTCGTAGCAAAATGGACCAAATACACCATGACAACACATGAATCGTTTTACCAACGTGTTCTTCCGTTGAACAATCAAAATTACCAAAATTTTGTTCCCATTTTTGAATCTCGTGCAAAAATGCTCGCAGAGATTGTCGACCCAAAGTTGGTGGAAGATGGAAAAATCGATGTCGTCGCAGCAATGATGTTTGACTTGATTCTTGCAAAACTGAATGTTCAAGCACAAAAAAAAAATTCAAGCACACCTAGTTCAACCATTCCGCGTGCGCTGTTGAAGGAAAACGCATCGAAGAAGGTTGCAGCTGTTCTCAGCCATTTCAGCAGTGACAACACCGTCAAACGATGGGCATCCGTGTGGGAAAGAATGAACAAAGATGAATGGAATCACCTCAACGAACAAATGTTGTGTAAACAAATTCGAACAGTGGTAAACCAACTTGCCACGCCAATGGATTTGTCATATGAGTCGAGCGATGATGAGGTTGCCGGCCCCCCCGCAAAATTGAGGAAGATCAACAATGGGTCTTCCACCACGACGGAACCCACGACAACAAACGAGATGAACCAAAACACCATCGTTGACCTCACGGAATCCCAACCAAATACACAATCAGATGAATCCATGACACAAGAAGTTAACCAACCACCATCCGAGGTTCCCACAGATGATGTGGGTGATGGAAATTCTACAACGCGTGAATCCTCTGAAATGGAGTTGGATCAATCCAATGCACGTGGTGTAAAACGTCCCCCATCGCCATCTGCGAATGATGAC
>JACCDX011334167.1_pt1 | contig 22812 bp, 20 predicted proteins | sample 7449681 | NCBI WGS metagenome assembly JACCDX01 (sample SAMN15323450, study PRJNA562643) | freshwater metagenome | isolation source: river surface water | place: USA:Blue River Watershed | collected 2017-08-18
AAAGAAAAAACTAAAAAAACTATGTTAAATAAATATGGAGTTGAACATATAAGCAAAGTCAAAGAAATTCAAGACAAAATAAAATTTAACAACAAAGAAAAATATGGGGTAGAATTTCCTTTACAATCAAAAGATATAAGAGAAAAAGCAAAAAATACTATGGTTGAAAGGTTTGGTGTAAACTATGCTTGGGAATCAGACATTCTTAAACAAAAAGCGGTTATTACAATGATTAATAAATATGGTGTAGAACATATTACTCAATCACATGTTATTAAAGAACAAATTAAACAAACAAATTTACATAAGTATGGCGTTGCGTGTTCACTTCAAAATGACGAAATAAAAGAAAAATCTAAAAATACAATGTTAAATAAATATGGGTTTGAATACTCGTTACAATCAGCACAAATAAAAGAAAAAAGCAAACAAACCAACTTGGAAAAATATGGTGTAGAATATCCAGCACAAAATGCGGAAATATCAGAAAAACAATCAAAAAACGCATACAAATCAAAAGATTATATATTTCCTTCTGGACGCATAGAGAGAATACAAGGATACGAACATTTTATGCTTGATGAATTATTAGAACAAGAAAATATTTCAGAAGACGACATTATAGTAAATCGTAAAGAAGTTCCTACAATATGGTATGAAGACGCAAATGGAAAACAAAGAAGATATTTTGTAGATTGTTTTATTAAATCACAAAATAGATGTATTGAAACAAAATCCACTTGGACTGCTAAAAAGAAGCAAGATTGTATATTTTTAAAGCAGAAAGCATTACAAGACGCTGGTTATATTTGTGAAATATGGATATACAATAGAAAAGGCGAAAAAGTAGAATGTTATAAATAATTTAGGAAAATGAATATTTGCGTATAATTACTTAAAGATAAAATATTTAGTAATTATATAGGATGAAAAAACGGAAAAAGTCCAATAGTCCCTTAAAAGTGATTAAGACATCACTGAAAAGCATTTGTCTAGACACAGAAACAATGTTAACGCTTAACAATTATTGTAAAAATCTCAATCAGATTGTTATAAATACTTATCAGTTTTTAAGGTTATATATTTTACACAAATATCACACGAAACAAGTATTACCTAAAATCAATGATAAATTTGTAGAACATATTATTAAGACGATTGCGGTTGGAGATAAAAGAGGCAAAAAATTAAGCAACGACGAACTCACTTTTTTCTATGAAAATCATTATAAACAAACACTACAAGGTGAGAAATTATCTTATTCCAAATATGGAAATACCATAGGATATACTGCTACATCTATTTTGACTTGTTTAGAAACCAATATTAAAACGCATTTTGTAAAGCATTTGAAACGATTTGTCAATATCCAATTTGAAAAATCAAATCAAACAAAAGAAGACAAACAACAAATGTATAAAAACACTAAAAATATTGTAGATGACCTTATCAATAATACTGACAAATCTGAAAATGAGTTTAAAATATGGAAAGACGCAAATAAACCATTTCTCATTCCAGAAAATATAAAAAAGAACGTGCATTATGATTTAGAATGTAATCCACAAAATTATCTATATCCACTTATTTATATGAGTTTAACTTTGGAAGAAAAAGAAAAGAAGTTATTTCAATTTTGTCCATTACGTAAAACACTCATACCAAAATATATGACAATTGATACAAAAACACTAATTACTATGTTATTCGATACAAAAAAGCATAAAACCACACAAGGCAAACTATTAGACAAATTAAACGAAAACAAACACCTTATATGGAACTCGTTATTTGATATGGAAAAAATAAATAAACTAATGAACCCAAATAAATACATTTTTAATCATATGTTTTCTACTGATGGTGTCGGATGTTCAGTAGTATTTATCAGAATTGATTTAAAAGACAAACCTATTCATCAAACGAATAATTCAAGTTCAACCGAATATGACTACATAACTGAATTGTCAAATGAAGAATTGAACCATTTGAAAGATTATAACAAAGTAGCAATAGACCCAGGTAAAAATACAATTATGTTTATGACTGATGAAAAGGGGAATACCTTAAAATATACAAAGATGCAACGAAGAATAGATACATATGCGAAAAAGAAACGACAAATAATAATGAAATCTTTTCAAGAAAATAATATTAAACAAATAGAAGAACCACTTAATCAAACGTGCTCTATGACTTGTAATTATGAGAAGTTTATAGACTATTTGAAGGTAAGAAATAAAATCAATCAAGAATTACAAAATTACTATGAAGAAGAATTATTCAGAAAATTACGATGGAGAAGTCATACATATACACAGAAAAGCGAAAATATTTTAATCAATAAAATAAAACGAACATTTGGTAAAAAGATTGTGATAGGGTTTGGTTCATTTCAACAAACACAGCAAATGAAACATTGTATGCCTACTCCAAACAAATCTTTAAAGGATTTATTAGCAAGACATTTTAATTTATGCATTGTGGATGAATTCAAAACATCTAAAATGTGTAGTTTTTGTTTAGAAGGAGAAACTTGTTATTACAAACAACGAGAGAACCCAAGACCATTTAGAGAAGGTATGGTGAATATACACGGATTACTAACTTGCAAGAAGTGTAGTAAGTCGTCTCATTCCCATTTGATCAACCGAGACCTGAATGGAAGTAGAAATATTTTGTATCTAATGAAAGAATGGATACAGAATAGAAAAAGACCAACGATGTTTTGTAGAAAAACATTCATATCACAAGACGAGTGATAGACCCAAAGTTATAAATAACGAAAGAAAAGATTAAGAAAATGAGATTTTTAATTTATTTTTTAATACGTTTTTGTCTCATTTTTCTTTTCGGTCGGTGTAATTCCACAAAATCCACCAGGACAGTCATACTCGCGCAATTTTGAATTCAAGTCTATTGGAACATTATCTTCGCTATTTGTTTTTTTAATTCTATAAAATTTATAAATAAACATTCCAATAATAACAACTAATAATGCAGCACATATATAAATAAACATAGTATTATCAATAATGTCAATATTGCCAACAACTTGATTAACATTATTTATTCCTAAAGAAAATGCCGGATCTGAAATATCAATATCCATATATATTTATTGATATTTGCAAATAGAGAATTAAACACATTGGCAAAATATATCACAAGCAATATTGATTAATAAATGTTCTAAAAATGTCAAATGAAATTCGTGTAATTAACTGAACAAATACATTATTATCAAAATCTTTCGACACAAATTTTTTGATATATTGCATAATATAGATAACATTTATAAAAATGAATTCAATACATAATTTAACATTATAATGTGATTTATTTATAATATTCCAATCATCAATATAACTACACATAGAAGTGTTAGATTTTTTAATATAAAAACTATGAATATCAAGCATCCCTGATAAAACTCTATGAAAATTCGTTTTTTCATTTTTAATATTCAATGCATACATAATTTTATCATATCCAAACAACTCCATATGTAAAATTTTTTTACCAACTTGTTTATTAAAAATAAACGCGTTTATTCCATCAACATATTTGTTTTTATAAAGAGGTTTATTATCAATTAAATATGGAATATAACATGATTTGATAATAGATTGAATAATGGCGTCGGATGATTTATATGTCGATTTTACAATTTTTTTATGTGTTTTTATATTATTATAACAAATAAATAGACGACCATTTACAATTTCACAAATGTTGTTAGGAATTCTATCTTTTAAATGTTGTTTTAACTTTTTTAGAATACTTAAACAAAATTTGTTTTGAAAATCATGTTTTGCTAATTCATATAATTCTGACATTATGTCAAGAGAGTCAATAAAATATAAAAATGCAACAATAGATCCTACACTACATCCAGAAATTCTTTCAATTGTTATATATTTACGTCTCTCCATTTCCTTCAAAAAATAAAGAGCACCAATTAAATAACTGCCATTAAATATTCCACCATCCAAAACTAAATCAATCCGTTGGTTAGTTTTTAATTCCAATGGCAGATTTTCTATAAGTTTGTTTACATATGATTGTATCATACTACTAAATCTTAAAAAGTATTATAATAAAAAACGAACAATATATAAATTAAAGGAATTCCTCTAAATAATAAATGTAAAAAATGAAAAATTAAATATAATTATAATATAAAAATGACTCCATTAAAAAATTGTAAAATGTATTGTTTATCTTTTCACACTACAAAACGTGCTGATATGATAGATAGATTTTATAAATTTGGGATTGATTGTAAATTTTATTCAGGTGTTTCTGAAAATGATAAACGCATATTACCTTCATTAACTAAATATAATAAACGACATTTATCTATTGCATACAGTCATTTAGATATTATTTATGATTTTTACTATAACTCACAAGATAAATTCGCAATCATATGTGAAGATGATATTATTATTCATGAGCGGTTTAGAGAGATTATGGAAAAGGCTATTAATGATTGTGTTCTACTTAATTTGGATATTTTATTATTGGGATATTTAATGCCATATAAAATGCACAATGAAAATAATCTTGAACTTAAATATCCAATGCCTAAAAAAACGTCGTTTAAATATTATTGTGTACCTGAATATATGTCTGGAACTCAGATGTATATGATTAGTCGAAATTATGCTAGATATCTTATTAAGATATATTATAATAATTATACTGAAATGTTAAATAAGTATTTCATGATAGATAAAATATTAACATCTTATTCAAATTGTGCATTAATATATCCACTTATTGCTATTGAAAATTGCGACCAAAAAGATCCTTACCATAAACTATGTCATAAAGTCCACCATAATCAATCTTATATATAAAATATTTAATCAATCTTATATAAAATATTTAAATTTATACCTTTTTGTTTTCAATAAGTCTTTCTAAAAACTGTTCTTCTGATTTATTTCCAACATAAATATTAATCAACTCTGCCGGTGAATAAAAATATTCCTTTATTTTTAATAATTTCTCTTTATCAATTGTATTTCCAAATAAATGTGTATATATTTCAGATATAACATTATGACTCGCATTACTTAACTCATGTGTAATATCAATTCGTCCTGGTCTAATCAATGCTGGATCTAGTTTATCATAATGGTTTGATGATATAATTAGTATTCTGCCTGGAGTTTCTCTAATTCCATCCCATAAATTCAATATGTCGTCTAATGTAATCAGATTTTCCTTAGTTAAAGAAGATACACCTGAAGTACCTGTCTCATTTAATTCACATACTGCCTGTAAAATGTCACCAATTTTCATATCACCTGCCTTAGAATCATCTGACTTTTTGTCCACTTTATTTTTTCTAGAATTGTTTTTCTTACCATTCAACTTATCATTTCTATTTAAGATAATATCACCTACACAATCAATATCTTCAAAAACTAATATTTTATTATCCCATGTAATACTATTATTTTCATTGGAATCATTATATGTATTTTCAAAGAAGAATTTTTCTAGTTGTTGTTTTGTTTTAATCAGTTTTAATGAAATAACTATAACATGACGATTTGTATAATTTGCCAATGCTTTAATAAAAGATGTTTTACCTGTTCCTGGTGGTCCATGAAGACCAATTCCGAGAGAATAAGGAATACCTTTTTCATAATACCAATTTTTATTTTTTAGAAAAAAGTCTATTTTTTCAATAAGTTGACTTTTTCCATCGAAAAATATATTATTAAACGATCTAGAACTTTCAAATAAATCTTCCCTCCAACATGATAATTTATTATCATCTTCTTCATGATTTATCTCTACTTTATCCAAAAAATAAATAAACCTTTTATTTAAACGTGCATCTTTAATTGATGATAAATATTTAATCGTTATGTCATCTATATATTTTTTTAAATATGTTAAGGAATGAGTATATGAATAAATAGTAATAGTAATTTTATCTGTTTTCACAGACATTTTATCCTTTTCATTCGATTCATTTTCGCTCTCAATTTCTGCATGCACATAAATATCCTCATCGATTTTAAAATGTTTTGATTGATAGACTAAAAACATATCAAAATTTTTATATCTATCGTTATTACTTCTTAGATTTAATGATGATTGGCAATTTGAATGACTTTCCTTAATTTTATAAATTGTCGGATTGGTTTCAATAGTATTGATTATATAATTCCATAAAGCTTTAAATCTATCACTATAAATAGCAGTAACATAGTATGACCCACCACCATAAGCAGATGTTGACGAACTTCTTTTTCCTTCTATTACAATCGATCTTTTATTATAAAACCAATTTTTAACATTATCTACTGTTAAATGTTTTAATTGTGTATCTATTCCATTATCATAAATCCATGTAATCAACCAACTAAAACATCCAAGAATAAATGTTGTGAAAAATGCATCAACAATTGGATCGCCTGTTTTTATATTATTAAACATAATCATTCTTGTCACATGTGATGTTGTCGATTCAATTGAATCCAATAATGATTGTTTTGTCATTATATTTAATATACTTTATGTAAATAATTATCTTTAAATTGATTACATAAACATTTATAGATTGAAAGAGCGAGAGAGATGTGTAAAGATAGAAAAAATAAAGATAAAATAGATAAAGAAAAAATTAAAAATGATTAAAATAATTGGTAGTTTTCATTAGAAAATGAAAAATCATGCCAAATACCACACTTGTAAATAAATATCCATTTAAATTATAATTACCATCATTAGAAAATAATAAAGGGATATAATTATATAAAAATCTTTTTATAAATGGCAATTGAAATAAAAAATATAACACTGCTAATAAAAGGGGGGTTTGAATTTCAGTATACATATCGTCTAATGAATTATTTATTTGTTTGGAACGATTATATTGATGAATAATATCCGATGTTTGTTCATAATTTTTTAAGTAATCAGCATTTTGTGGTGGTGGAGGAGGGACATAATTTGGCACAACTTGTGGGTCAGTACTAATATTTGATGTTGTCATCGGTATATCTCTTGAAGATAATTGAGTTGCACCAGTCATGGTTGCTTGCTGTAATCCACTAACTATTTGATTAATTGTATTTGGATCTAAAGTCATTCCATTAGATGGTTGTGTAGTCTCTTGTGCTTTTATACTAATATTGCCATTACCATTGTTATTACCATTACCACCACTAATTGGATCAGTCGGTAAATCTAAAATACTTGTTGAATCACTCATATGTATTCTAAAGAATGATTGATTCAAATAATTACGCAAATTCATTATTCAAATGTTACTGTTTTTGCATTTGCTGAACATTTTGTTGCAATTGGTTCATATGTTACACATTTTCCGTTGTTTTTATAAATTTTATCCTTAAATTCTTCTAAAGGAGGCGCATGAAAAATATGACATTTATTGTTTTTACAAACTGCCCTAAATAATGACGCCAATCCAAATCCAAGTAGAATGGACATAATTATTTTACCTCTTTCTGTATGTAAAAATTTTCCAAAATGAATTTCCATATTATATTATACTAATAGTAAAACTTTATACTAATAGTAAAACTTTATTAATTTTGAATAGGAATGGATGATATTAATGAGTCGTCTTTAGGACACTCGACATATTTTTCTTCAAAATAAAAACAATTATTTGCCTTATCCTTAAATAATACCTTATCAACATTTTCTGGAGTTGGATATATATATATAGTTTTCATTTCAGGACCCATCACATACACAAAAAATAAACCCACTGCAAAACTAATTAAAAATATAGGAATAGAAATATAGTTTAATATCATATAATTAGATTAGAAAAAACTTGTGTCTAATTGCACTTCATTTTCGACTAGTTTATTAATTGCATTTTCGAACATTTGGTAATTTTTCTCTTTTGTTATAGGGTCTTCTTTATAAAAAGTCAAATAACTTTCTTGAAGTGTTTTTGGTTGTTTATTAAATACTTTATTATAAATGGATACGCCAAAATCATATTGACCATTTTGCATCTGTCTCGGTGGAATCACTAAATTTGGCGGTGTTGTTAGTCTGCAACCATTTACATTATTTAAACATTTATGCATATAATCCTTCATCCAATCAATATTCAATTTAAACTCCGTCTTTAACTTTATTGGTAGTTTTGACCATAATTTTTTATATTCATCTAAATTCCAATCAATTCCATCAACACCTTGACCTATTATTGGATCATCTTCAGGAATTTCATTAGTCGGATGACCTTCTTCTTTATTTTCTTTATCTTCATTATCTTCTTTAATATCTATTGTTAGTTCTTTACCACCTTTTTTTACAATATTTTCATCATCATCATCAACCTCAATTGCGTAATTTACCTTTTTTTTCTTATTTGACTTGATTTGTAGTCCAACATTAAATTTTATTATTTTTGTATGATACCCAGAAACACTTAATTCTAATTCAGTATATTTTTTTTGAATAAGTTTACAATATGGACCATCACTATAAACAGCATTTTCACTATATTTTAAATGTCGAATTTTATCTAATAATGGTTTCAATGTAGTTACATAAATATTTGCCGCATCTGATGCAAATTGTGGATCATTATTATCATTCATTTTTTTAACACATTCTTTTATTTTATTTATGCTGTCATAAGATAATATTAAACATTCGTCTAACTCTGCTTTTTTTGTTGGATTTTCAATTGTATTATTCCATTGTTCTAAATACATTTCATATACTGATGTTAAATCATTTATATAACCTTTATTAAAATCGAAGTTTTCTAGTGCTTTTTCGGTTGTCAATAATCCAAACAATAATTTATTTTTATCATCAATAATTTTATTTTTATATGTTTTAATTTCTGTTCTAATATTATGCATTAATATATCAAGTGGTTCTACTGTTCCAATATGAATTTCAATATCCAAATTACATGGATCTGCTAAATCTCCACATAATGCAGTTAATTTTCTATAAGAACTTGTAGTATCAGTATCAGGATTATATACAGTTGAAAATAATGTTCCTTTTTTAGATGGTCTTTTACAATTGACACATTTGGGAGTTAATTTTAGAAATTCTGCTCTTTTTTCTCTCTTACTTAACCCCTGATTATTTAAAATTCTTTTTTTATATGCACTCATTTCACTTTCAAATTTACTTTTTAATTTGAAATACTCATTCAATGCATCATTTTGGTTGGGCATATTTTGGTTTGACATTATATTATATAAAAACAATATAAATATTTTATATAAAATATACACACATGGCTGAAAGAGTTTTATCTGCATTATTTGGTATATTTGGAATGACTACTATTATTCCTCATGGTTTGTTATGTAGTGGTGAGTCAGATATTAGCGAAAAAAATATGTATGAAACTAAAGTCAGTATGGGATTAACTTCATCAGGATTAATGGTATCATCTGGAATTATGGGAGTGTTTCATCATTCTAAATATTTACCAATTAAATATTCCATCATGGTAGGATGCTTGGGAGTTACAACACACCTATTGACATTTTCAGTGCCATCAATTTATCGATTTTTTTCTAAATATAGTTCTAAATAAAACTAGTTGTGTTTAATATATTCGTTTTCCCAATGTGGTAATCCTGTTATTAATTCTTGATGTGCCCTTTGTTTTGCAATTTGGAAATTTTTAATTCTCTCTAAAATGTATTGATGTTTTTCTTTATTTTTTTGTGCAATTTCGACAGGTGTTAGTTTACCTTTATATTTATAAATTAATATAAATCCTAAAATAAGTATAAAAAATAAAAACATTCCTATATTGAAAATAGTATTATGAAAATTCTCTCTAATAATATGAGACTGTTTTAACGCTTGATTCAAAAAATATTTGACTCCTGGTTCAGTTAATAAAGGTTTAGGCGTCGCTTCAAAATTCATATAATTTATAGTTAAAATTATAAATTAAATTATACATATTATCTATATGGCAAATTCCTATTTAAATATTGTTACCTTTTTATTAACAACTGTTTTTTATTATATGGCATTAAAACCGCATTTACCATATAGTGTTCATCAAAATAAAGATGAATACTCAAAATATGTCTCTAATAATTACATGTTTTTGGCAATATATGTTTTATTAGTTATAGTAATACAATTTATGGTAAATTCATCTATTATCGCATCAAACTGTGGTGGAAATATATCTGAAAATATGGGTGCTGCCGGAGTATTAACCTTTTTACCTTGGATTTTTATTTTTGGTGTCTTAGTTATCATTTTGACTATTTATCCTGGATTTAAAACCGCATTCTCAGATGTTGTTGGGTATTATTATGTGTCTGGTCAAGCAACCAAACTATTAACCGAGTTATTGATAGATAAAAAGGTTGAAGATAAAATAGGACAAGATCCTAATATGACTCAAGAAAAAAAGGAGGCACTAGAAACAGCTGCAGATACTATTATAAAAATATGTGGAAATAATTCTATATTAATAAATCAAATAGTACCAAATAATTTTGACCAATATTGGAATATATTGACACCATTAATGAAAGATCAATATCAACAAAATAGTCCAGAATCAGATAAACTAAAAAATGAATTGTTTGAATTAGTTGTTACACGAGATAATGTGGGAGAAGCTATGTGGTATATTTATACTGGATTATTATTAACATCTATTGTTCAACTAAAAATAACAAATCGTGGTTGTGTAAGTAATCCAAAAACAATGGAGGCAAATTATCAGAAATTTTTAGACCAAGAACAAACCGCCAAAACGAATAAAGAAAATGCAACGACTACTTACACAGTTTCTAGTTAATCATTAGTTAAAAAAATTGAAATAAATTATTTTATAATTTTTATGACATAATTGGCACTTAATAAGAAGAATGATCAACCAAACAATGACCGGAGAAGAATTTCTTTTGAAATATCCTAATACCACATTTTATAAATTAACAAATGAATTAGAAAAACACAATAACTTTCAATATAATGATGGAGTTAATATAGATAGCATTCCATTTAATCCAAATGGTGAATGTAGTCCTGGAGGACTTTATTTTACTGAATATGACAAAATTCCTTTATGGATTAAATATGGTTCTCAATATATGTACTATATGAGAGAAGTCACTATTTTACCAGATTCTCAGATATATATTGAAACAAATAAATTTAAAGCAGATAAACTATTTTTAAAATCTCGCATTGAATTAGATAAATTTGAAGAATGGAATAATAATACATATTGTATACAAGCTGTTAAACAAAATGGCAATGCATTACAATATGTTAAAGAACCAACTGAAGAAATATGTTTAGAATCTGTTAAACAAAATGGGAATGCATTACAATATGTGAAAGAACAAACTGAAAAAATATGTTTAGAAGCTGTTAAACAAAATGGGAATTCATTAGAATATGTGAAAGAACAAACTGAAAAAATATGTTTAGAAGCTGTTAAACAAAATGGGAATTCATTAGAATATGTGAAAGAACAAACTGAAGAAATATGTTTAGAAGCTGTTAAAAAACATGGATATGCATTAAAATTTGTGAAAGAACAAACAAAAGAAATATGTTTAGAAGCTGTTAAACATAATGGGTATGCATTACAATTTGTGAAAGAACAAACCAAAGAAATATGTTTAGAAGCGGTTAAACAAATTGGTTATGCATTAGAATATGTGAAAGAACAAACCAAAGAAATATGTTTAGAAGCGGTTAAACAACATGGTTATGTATTACATTGTGTGAAAGAACAAACCAAAGAAATATGTTTAGAAGCGGTTAAAAATGATGGTCATGCATTAAAATTTGTGAAAGAACAAACCAAAGAAATATGTTTAGAAGCGGTTAAACAAAACAGTTATGCATTAAATTTTGTGAAAGAACAAACTAAGGAAATATGTTTAGAAGCTGTTAAACAAAATGGTATTGCATTAAAATATATAAAAGAGCAAACTGAAGAGATATGTTTAGAAGCAGTTAAACAAAACAGTTATGCATTAGAATTTGTGAAAGAACAAACTGAAGAAATGTGTATTGAAGCTGCTAATAAACCTAGAACTGAATAAATTATATATTTGTACTCTTGAAGATTTTTATAACCATTCAAATGAATTACGACATCCAGGATTTAATGGACAACAAAAGAAATTTTTACCTTTATTATGCGAATCCTTTTTAACAGTTCTTTTAATCTTTTCTTTTCCACAATTGCAAATAGGGGGATTGGATATTTTTATTTTATAACAATTTAAAATATTTTGACGCCACCTTTTCTAAATTTGGTTAAAAACTCATAGGAGGTCTATTTCCAGTGATAGATCTAATATCTGCATCACGATCTTCTTTCATTTTTCGAATTCTCTCTTCCATCATTTGACTAGAAGCATCTTCGCCCATTTTTTTTGATCCTCGAATGGTTGTATTACAATCATCATTTGATGTATTTACATTTGAGACTTGACCACTAAATGCGGTATTTAAATCAACATAATTATGCATTTGTCTCATTCCTCCATTACCATCTGCACGCATATCAGATGGATCTTGATCTAAAAAACTATATTGATCTGAAACTATATCTCCAAAACCTCCGCCTCCTCCTAAAGAAAATGCCATTGGTTCCATATTATTTTGAGTTGCTTGTCTCATTTCTTGTTGTTGTCTAGGTTTCAAATATTGTAAAATTTGTTCACCATATAATACTTCGTATCCTTTATTTAAGAGTAATAATGCAGGAACTTTTGTAATATTATCAGGTAATATTATTTTTTGACCATTATCTAAAATAATGTATGTTTTATTATTTTCTTTTACTCTTTTATCAATGCAAATAAAATGAATATCTTTTTGAACATCTGACTTGGATAATACTTGTAAGTATTTTTTACTTACTTCGCAATATTTACTATAATATAAAATACTACTCATTTTATATATAAATAGTTAAACTAAATTTATATTTAACTTATTTTAATCATTAAATAAATATAAAAATAATATAATATAAAATATAAAAAATGGAAAAACCAAAAGCAGATATAAAATATTTACAAAAATATAATTTATTTACACATAATTAAATAACTTATTTTATTTTATATTGTTCTAAATCAACATCAATTATTTCATTATTTTCAGTAATATATACAATTTTATTAGTCTGTGTATCAATATGTTTATATGCAAAACACATTTTATTATCTTGAATTATTGCAATTTTATCTTTATATGAATCATAATATATATTATCAAATTTGGGTCTCGCTAAATATGGTATATTTTTTACTTCTCATTATTTATTTTATATTTGATATAATGTATATATCTCGGACAATGTTCAGTCAATCCTTTCACAAAGAGTAAAGGAATTATTATAGGAGTTATAACAACACCAACAATAATTTGACACATAGTTTTTACATTAATCATTTTTAATTAATTATTATTTTATTGTTTATATTGTTTTTTTTTGAATTCCAAATAAAATTGAATTGGAAATTTAATTTAAATATAAAGATATAATATATATATAATGAGCGAGAATATGTCATCATCAGTTATGGATTCATCTATTGTGCCTCGTATTGATGTACATTCTAAACTAAATGACGAAGAATTTCAATTTACACTTAGTGGCGTAAATGTTAGTATTGCAAATGCACTAAGAAGAATTATGTTATCAGATATTCCAATTATTGTATTCAGAGTTTCTCCAAATGATGTAAATAAGTGTACTATTATTACAAATACATGTGGTCTAAATAATGAAATTGTAAAACATAGATTGAGTTGTATTCCAATCCATATCAAAGATGTGAATGAATTTCCGCTAAAAAATTATATTTTAGAAGTGAATGTACAAAACAATACTGACACTACAATTTATGTCACCACTAAAGATTTTATAATTAAAGATTTAGTATCTGGAAATCCACTCCCAGAAGATAAACTAAGGGAGATTTTTCCAGCAAATGAAATGACTGGTGATTTTATTGATTTTGTTCGATTAAGAGCAAAACCATCTGAAGATATTCCAGCCAAAAGTATTCATCTTACATGCGAATTTGATATTGGAACTGCAAAAGAAGATGCTGCATATAATGTAGTATCAACTTGTTCTTATGGCAATACAATCGATACTGCTGCACAAGAAGCAACCTTACAACAATTAAAACAAAAATGGAAAGATGAAGGAAAAAAAGAATCAGAAATTGAGTTTGAAGCGACAAACTGGAAATTGTTAGAAGGTAAACGAATTTTCTTGAAAGACAGTTTTGATTTTGTGGTGCAAACTATTGGTATTTATACAAATACAGAACTTCTTTTATTAGCTTGTCAAATTATGATGGATAAATTGGAAAACATTGACTCTATTATTGAAAAAGATGAATTGGAAATTAAAAATGCGGACAATACAATGAAAAATAGTTTTGATATTATTCTCGAAAATGAAGATTATACTATTGGAAAAGTAATTGAATATTTCTTATATGATAAATTTTATCAACAAAAAATTATAACCTTTTGTGCTTTTAAGATGTTACATCCACATGATTCATATGGTGTTATTAGACTTGCATATCGTGATCCAGTAGAATTATCAACAATTAAAGGACATATTAAGGATTGTATTTCTTATTCTTTAGATGTGTTTAGAAAATTAAGAAAGGAGTTTTTACGTCTTGCAAAATAATCAACTTTTAGAAAGACAATAAAATGATAAAATGATAAAATAATCTTTTTTTCATTTAATGTATAATTATATTGATTTATACTTAAGTATAAAATTATCTAATATAATTATAGAACATAATGAGTAATGAAGAAACAAATAAAGGAGATATAGAATTGGTTCTTCAATTAGGTGATGTAATTCAAATCACCAATCCAGTTAATGAAATACTTAATAACCAGACTTTTATAATAGATTATATAGATAATACTAAAGTTTACTTGATTGATACTGAATCATTAAATAGAATTAAATTGAATATAAGTGATGATGGTATTTTAGGAGATGGAAACATAACAATGATTGAAATACTTAGTAGAGCAGACACACCTAGTTATGCAAGACAAAATGGATTACTTCCTGGCAAATGGATTAATATTTATTTTGGAGGAGATTTTCCAGTAATAATTACTGGAGAGATAACTAATTTAGAAAAAGATATGATTGAAATAAGAACTACAGACAAAGATATATTATATATAAATTTTGATTATAAAGGAATTCCTGAAGACTTACCAATTGATAATATTGAAATTAGAGAGAAACCCATAAAACCATTAACAATTGTGGAAGAAGAACAAGATGAAAAAGAAAAGGAAAAAGATCAGGATAATGATGATGAAGAAATGGTCGATCTTGAAAAGGAGAAATTAATGGTTCCTGTTGAAGAAATTAAAATAAGTATTCCAACAAAAGATGTTAAAGACCAATTAAGAGAGTTTATTATACAAGCAGACCAGATTGTATTTGGTAACGAAGAATTGGGACGTATTGTTCAATATGATGATGTTTCTATAAAGTCTCAAAGATATAGTGTCGATGTACAAGTTTCTGATTTATTAGATGATCTTCTCTCTACTATACCTAATTCTGAAAGAACTCCTCGTGTATTAAATAATATTCATATTATGATTGAACGATTTAAACAATTGAGAGAACATTTTTCATCATTCGACCAATATGGTAATGTTAGTGGTATAATTCTTAAAGAACATACCTATAAACCTCTCAAACAATGGTTACAAAAATTCAATATTCAATTATATTGGATTTTGCCAGTTGTTAAGAATATTAAAAAAGTGTATGACATTACTTCTATGGATGAAGAAAATAATGATGTTATTAATTTAGAATTGAATGATGATATTACACAATTTAATAATGATTTCAAACGACTAAACTCTTCAAATTTACCATCTGAGAATAATAGATATTCATCTTTATATTCTGAAATAAATAACTATTTAACACCATTTAATTTAATTGGAGATGAAAATCAAAATACTATTATGATTGAAAAAGAAGTAAATGCAAATATAACAACTATTATTGATAATTTAGAAGATATGTATTCTTCTGTATTTAGTAATAATGCCCTCAGAAATAGACGATTTGTCATTACAAAATATAATTTAGGTGATAGTAAATTAGACACACTTGAATCAACCAACTCAAAAATGATAACTGTTCGTGTTCCAATGACAAATAATGATGTTATGTCTATTAAATCTATATTAACATTACCTGAACCTGCAATCCATTTTTCAAAAATAGGATTACCTGGTTCAACTATTCTCTCTAAAGCCAATCTAAATACTGTTTTTTTAAATTACTGGCAATTATTAAAGAAGAAAACGACGGTAAATAATACATTTGTAGACTCATTAAATAACACAATTGAATTTGATGAAAATACATTTGTTTCAGGTGTTCGAAATTATGTTTTAAATTTACCAGATGATGAAACTAATGGCAAATCAAAGTTGGATATTTATAATCAATTTACAAATATTATTGTTCCAAAGACCAAAGTTATTTTTAACTTGATGAAAAAATACATAAAGGGAAAATTATCCATTATAGATGTTGTATCATATTTAGAACCCTTTTTAATTTATACAGATGATTTAACATTTAGACAATATGAGGATATAATTGAATTTATAGACCAACATATTTCAGAATATAATAAAAATATGATTGAGTTATCTAGAATTTTCAAAATAATATCTAGTGCCAAGCAAACACAACTTTTGAAATCACAAGCATTTAGTATTATAGACATAATTAATTCAAATTTAAGAAATGATGTCTTTGACACTGGTTATCATTTTGAAAATCCAGAATCGGTGTCTAATTCTGAATTATTAAAACGTATTACTGTAAAAGATTATTCCAGATTATATACTTCAAGTATTGCTTTTCAAAATTTGAAATTAATGTTTCCTCAAGACATATCTGACATTTTCGACGCTGAACAAAAAACAACCAATGAAAAAATAAAAAAATCTGAAAAATCAGATAAATGTTCAACAATAACAGTTGCGAAAATGTATACTTCTCTCGATCAATTAACCAATGATAATGATAAAACTATTTATTTTGATAAACAATATGATAAAACAAATTATGGAGTAATGGAAGAAACAAGTGGATATGCAAAAGAAGTAATTCAGATGACTCCTGAAAATTTAAAAGAATATATTATTCAAAATCAAATAAAGAAAAATGGATTATCTGAATCTGATGCAAGTTATTTAGCAGATACTTTAATTAATGGTATAAAAAAAGTGATTGATGGTCAATATGCTATTTTATATAAAGGATATGCTACAGGTGATAATTATATTAAAGATGAATCTGACTATTATATACGAAAAAATGATAAATGGGTATTAGATAAAGAACTTATTAAAGATAATTTAATTACAGACGAATCATCCATTATTTGTGACTTACAAGAAAAATGTATTAGTATTCCAACTAAATTAGGTGATAAATGTGAAAGTATGGAAACAAGTGAATTAGAATTGCAAAACTCGTTATTAAAAAATATAATAAGCGAATTTGACTCAAAATATAAATTATCAAAAGAAGAATTTGAAAATCATATTAAAACACAGTATGAATACTTCATGTCAATTATGCCAGTTATATCGAAAATAGAAACAAATGGAATGTTGAAATATAATAACCAACGATTTAAACTTGGTATGAATTTAGAGGATAATTCTACACCTATTATTACATCACCTTTTGAACAATTATTAGATGTGATATTAAGTCAAAAAGACTTTGTAAAAAAACAAAATGATATTATCAAATTTTGTGATAAATTTACAAGAAATTCTCTTCCAGGATTCTCTCTTAATGGTAAAGAAGAGAATGAACATTGGTTATATTGTGTTAAAACAGGAGCGCCATTAATACCTTCTTTTAAGAAATCATTGGCATCAGCATTTATTACGTCACCTTATATATATCAACTTCAGTTGGAAAAAATTAAATCGACCATTGGTCAGTTGAGTGACGATGGTAATTGGTGGACAGATAAATATACTGGGTGGCCAATATGTCCAGGTGATTATGATATTGATGAAGGATATGACGAAGGATTTAAAGTGTCGACACGTTCTGTTATGGAAGATGATGCAGGAAGTAAAATTATGGCATTAACAACTGAAAAAAAGGTAAAATATGTTACATTAGAGTCTATTATGATTAATAATATAGTGAATGCTCTCTCAGTTGCAATGGGTATAAATATAGAAACTCAAAAAGATTTTATTATTAATTGTGTTATAGAAACAATTAGAAATACAGTTGTAAGTGAAAGTGATTATAAAGAAGAAGTCAAATTGGCTGCTAAAAAGGGTAAAAAAGTGGATTCATATAGAGACTTTTATAACAATTCTATATTATATTTTACACTAGGTATGTTTTTAATTGCCGTTCAAACAATAATGCCTTCTATCAAAACTCGAAAAACACATCCAGGTTGTATTCGTTCATTTACAGGATATCCTTTTGATGGTCAAACAGATTTAACTAGTTTAACATATTTAGCATGTATTACATATGATATTAGAGAATCAGGTGAACCTTGGAATGTGCTAAAAAAATCAAATGCTGAGAAAATAAAAAATACAATTAAAAAGGCTATAGACGACAATCTACTACAACTGCCAGAAGTTCAGCGTAAATTTGCCGAAAAAACAGAATACTTACTTACAAGTTTGCCTTCAGACATACCACTTGAACATGATATATCACAATGGACAGATTTCCTTCCACCACTTCTTCCATTTAAAATTAGACATTTAACTAATATTTCGGATGACTTTAAAAGAAGATTAGTAAATGATTTAAGATCTGGATTAGAAAATCAGAGAGAAAAGATATTGGTGGTTGAATCTAAAATAATTCAATTCTCTCTAGCCATCCAAGAAAAAATTCAAGATATTGTTAGAAAGCACAGAGTATTACTTCATACAGCAAATAATGAACCTTATTTAGAAAATGCGTGTTGTGATAGTAAAGAAAATGAACCTACTATTGAATATTTTACTAGTCGAGATAAAGATATTATAGAATTTGATAACATAGTTGTAAAATTAACCAATATGTTAGAGGATATTAAATCAAACACTAAATCACAGATATTATATAGCAATATTAATACTAAGAATATTTATCCACCTATATCAAACACATATGACGAAAAAACAATCTATCTCGCTTTTATTTTTTATTGTAAATTCAAATCATTAATGCCAATACCAGAAGATTTATTATCTGTATGTACAAATAAACCAGAATCAACATTAATTAATTCAGGTGATACACTTGATAGAATTATTCAACTCTTGAAAGAAGATGGTCGAAATTATACAAATGAACAATTTTTAAGACTTATTCAGTTAATCAGTAGAGATAATATAATTCATATTGAATTAGATAATCCGATAATATCTTGTGTTGCAAAATTAAGTAAATTATTAGAAGTGATGTATGATGAAAATAATGAAAATGAAATAATAGAACAATCTTTAAGAGACCTTATATCAAATGCAATTGATACATTCGATATTGCAACAGAACGTACTACAAAAGAAGTTATTGAATTAAACAACTTTTTAAATAGATCTAATGACGAGATGAAACAAGAAATAATTGATTTTATTCAGAAAAATAGTGGTGCAAATGTTTCAAGAAATTCAGTTAGAAAATGTGTAACAACTATTAATACTTTATCTGAATGGAGTTTGGATAATTCAAAAAGAAATGAAGATATTAAAATATCGAATGATATAATGTATAATATTTCCAACTTTTATAAATCCTTTATTGATAATTTTATAAGTATATTTCCAAACATTGTCTTGAATAAAGTAAATTATGAAAACACATATATTCCAAAATATTATGGATTTTCTGTAAACCATGCCAATAAAATTAAAACATACATAGAGGATTATTTCAAGTCATTAAAGACATTTTATGATAATAATACATTAATAAATATATTAACAACTATTCAAACCAATGGTAAAAATACCATTAAGTTAGCAAATGCTACACCTTGTTTTTCAAGTATTAAAATAGGTGACAGAATAATACGTGGTGTCATTGATGAAAGAACAAGTAGATATTTATTCGAATATTATTTATTACGAATATTGGTTTATTACATAGAATTGACAGACCAAGATGATATGGTTTTTACAGGAGAAAAAAGAATAAGTGATACAGATAATATATATACAGTGGAATATGCAGAAGATATAGAAACAAGAATAGATTTAACATCACGTAGCATTTTAGAAACAAATAATCGTATACTTACTGGAAATAAGAGAGACTTGAAACAACAAACAGCGGCGTTAATAGTAACCTTTATGGAATTGTTTAAAAACGAAAAAGATATAGTTGATGTTTCTTATGAAGAAATTCAAGATAAAATCTTTAAGTTAAAAGAAAGAGAGAAAGATATGGTCACTGATAAATTAAAAGGAATGTCTGATGAAAGAAGAGAGGTAGACACGGTATTGAAAATTTGCAAATTGGCAGGATCAGAGAATGATTATAGTAAATCGCTTAAGAAAGGGTTAACTATGTACGATGCTGATTATTATGATGATGTAAACGAACAAAAATTAAGAGATGAAATGGAAAAGGCAGAGAGAAAAATCAGAAAGAAAAATAAAGATGCCACAGACGAAAATATTGATATTTTGATGGATGAATATATGGAACAAAGACAAGTCGTGGATGAAATAGAAATGGATGCATATGACATGGAATATTTAAATGAAGATTATATGGATGGAAATTATGACGGAGTAGATGCACCAGAACAAGAATATGGTGATTATGCAGATTATGATTAACGAAAAATCGAAAATGCGAATCTTCACATTTGGCACCAGAAATTTAGAATGAAAAAAAAATCGTAGCAATATTTAATAAAATAGTTTACAATTATATAGATGTATAGAAGATATATAAGAGAAAATGTTACACTTGTTTCTGTTATTTTATTTACTATAATATTTGGATCTATACAATTTGCAAAACCAACTTGTTTTTATAATAGAGATGGTAGCATTCGAGAGTTTGGTGTTGGATATAAAAACAAAACCATCTTTCCAATTTGGTTATTATCATTAGTTCTAGGAATATTATGTTATTTAGCAGTACTTTATTACATCAATTTACCCAAATTAAGCAATTTATAACATTATTTATAGTTAATTGGTTTATCCATCTTATCAATGGGTTTTAACCACAATGTAGAGTTGCCACATGGTCCACAATGATCTTCATTTGCTAAATCGATTTTTGTATTAATTTTATTAGGACATTGTTCAATTCGCCACCTTCCTAAATGATGGTTATAATGACGTTTACTAAAAATAGCACGAATATATAATATAATAGAGTTCATTATATTATATTATGCATTTCTCTCTAAATAGTAATTTTAAAATGAATTCAATTGAGTAATACCTTTTCCGATAATGAGTCCGTGAATGTCTTGTGTTCCTTCATATGTATTGACCGCCTCCAAATTTAACATATGCCTTATAATATGATATTCATCTGAAATACCGTTTCCTCCTAAAATATCCCTCGCAGTTCTTGCAATAGCAAGGGATTTTAAACAATTATTGCGTTTAATAATAGATATTGTCTCAGGTATTAGATTATCATCATCCATCATTTTGCCTACTCTAAATGTTGATTGTAGTCCTAATGTTATTTCGGATAACATATCTGTTAATTTTATTTGAATTAATTGATTACTTGCCAATAGTTTATTAAATTGTTTTCTCTCTAATGCATATTCCCTAGCTCGGAAATAACAGTCTTCTGCTGCACCCAATACACCCCATGCTATTCCATAACGAGCGTTGTTTAGACACATAAATGGACTTTTAAGACCATTTGTAAATTGTAGTTTATTCTCTACTGGAACTTTTACATTATCCATAAAAATCATACCTGTATTAGATGTTCTTAATGAAAATTTACCTTCTATTTTAGGACAAGTTAGACCATTCATACCTTTTTCCAGAATAAATCCACTTATAACATTATTATCGTCTTTTGCCCAAATGATAAAAATATCAGCAATAGGTGAATTTGTTATCCAATTTTTACTACCATTTAATATATAGTGATATTTGCCGTCAAATGTGGCACGTGTTTTCATGCCAGACGGATCACTTCCATGATCTGGTTCAGTCAATCCAAAACATCCAATCAAATTCCCTTTTGCCAATTCTGGAAGATATTTATTTTTTTGCTGCTCGGTACCAAATTTATAAATCGGATACATTACTAATGACGATTGCACACTAGCACAACTTCTATATCCACTATCAATTCTTTCAATTTCTCGCATTATTAGTCCATATGAAATATAATTTACATTGGCACATCCATATCCATTTATAGTAGGACCAAGCAATCCCACTTTTCCCATTTCTCTCATAATATTTTTATCGAAATGTTCATTTCTGAAAGACATTGTCACATTCGGTTGTAGAATATCTTTTGAAAAGTGGCGAGCAACTTCTTGTATCATTTTTTCATCTGGTGATAACTGAGTTTCCAATAAAAATGCGTCTTTATAATTAAATTTAGAGAATGATCTTTTTGCAATATTTCGAAACATTAGATATATTTATTATAAGTATATGTTTAAACCATTTTATAACATACATTTACATAATTAAAGAAAAATGATACAAACATATCAAAAATTATAACAAAATAAAACATTATTA
>JACCDX010198017.1_pt1 | contig 22810 bp, 21 predicted proteins | sample 7449681 | NCBI WGS metagenome assembly JACCDX01 (sample SAMN15323450, study PRJNA562643) | freshwater metagenome | isolation source: river surface water | place: USA:Blue River Watershed | collected 2017-08-18
CGTACAGCTGTTCTCCAGCGCCGACCTCGGCGCTGCTCTTTTAAATTCTCAAGGAGCAAATGCTCCAAAGCTTGTCGTTCCCAGACTTTTTCGTCAGACATGTGTTCTTTCTTGTTTCTTGATTTTGGATTTTTGATGCTTATTGATTGCTTCAGTGAATTTATTCACAGCACTTTCAATGATTCTAAAGCTTAATTTATTCAAGCGTTTTTGGCTAACCAAGATGATAGTTCTGCCACATTCTTGACACAGACCAAAGGGTTTTCTGTCTTCAAGACATGTTCAGGATGCGCGCCATAAGTGACCCCTACTGAATCCGCCCCAGCGGCATTGGCCATCCCTAAATCATGTGTGGTGTCACCAATCATGAGAACTTTTTCCATGGGGACCATCAAGGATTCTGATAGCTCCAACAACATCCCTGGATGAGGCTTGGACTTTGACTCGTCAGGCGTGCGTGAATCATCAAAAAGTTTTTCCAGTTGATGAAATCCCAACGATCGATTCAAGCCTTTGCGACTTTTGCCGGTGGCGACCGCCAAGAGATGACCACGGTCTTTGAGTTCATACAACAAATCTTTTGCGCCTTCAAACAAACTCAACTCATGATCTTTGGTGAGGTAATGAAAACGAAAACGATCAATTAGTTTGTAATGATCTTCCACTGAAACTGTGGGACATGCTTTGCGCAAGGACTCTTGAATCCCTAAACCAATCACATGATTGGCCACAGAATCCTCAGGCACGGGCAAACCCAAGTCTCGACAAGCATCTTGAATGCATTTGACAATGGTGGGAGTGGAATCCATGAGGGTTCCATCCCAATCCCAAACGATTAGTTCGTAGCGCAGTGACATTCGCAAAGACATTCGTATTTCGATACTTATACCGTTCGCATCTTTAAATCACTGGGTTTTCTAAAGTGCCGATACCATCAATTTGAATCTTGACAGTGTCCCCCTTCTTTAAAAAACGTGGCGGCTTAAAGCCCATGCCCACACCACTTGGAGTACCCGTGGCAATCACATCTCCAGGGTAAAGCGTCATCCCTTTTGAAACAGCTTCAATGATGGTTGGGATATCAAATATCAATAGTTCAGTCGTGGCGTCTTGACGCAACTCATCATTGACCCAGCATTTGATCGACGCCTTGGTTGAATCCAATTCATCGGCAGAAACCAACCAAGGCCCCATTGGACAAAATGTGTCAAAACTCTTACCCAAATGAAATTGCACGTGTTTGGCTTGTACATCACGTGCGCTGATGTCATTCACAATTGTGTAACCCCATATGTATTTCATGGCATCGGCTTTTGAAATGGCTTTGCCTTTTTTTGAAATGATGATGGCCAACTCTGCTTCGTAATCCATCTCTTGGGTGGCCTGTGGATGACTATCGATTCCTACACGAGGACCAATCACAGATTCCGGCACTTTACTAAACACCACGGGATGTTTAGGCAAGTTGGCCATGGCGCCTTGAGCTTCGCCCAATTTACTGTCCTTGATTTCTTTCACGTGATCTAAATAATTTTTACCAACGCAAAAAATATTTCGTCGTGGTCTTGGAATAGGGGCCAATAAGCAAACATCTTTCAGAGCGACTGCTTGACCCATAGGGGGCACTGATTTCCCTTCAGCCATCAGATCGATGATGATCAAAGCACCTAGCTTGGCTTGTTCTTGAGTCAGCACATACGGCGTAATGCTCTGCAAATCCTCTGAGACCAAACCAACAAAGGTCTCGGTTTGATACTGATAAGTTGCTAATTTCATTTTGTCTCCGTTTTTATTATTGATTGCTTCTAGATTCTGATATCTTCAGATCTTATCGTGAATTAGCCTTGAGCGATCTTTTCGAATACTTCTGGAATTTCCGCTTCAAAAGTCATTTTTTCTTCGGTCTTGGGATGCACAAAGGATAAGTGACGAGCATGCAACATCAAGCGCTTGGGTTTTAGAACTTTATCCAAATCTGAATCACCATATTTATCATCTCCCAGAATGGGGTGACCATAGGTTTGCAAATGCACCCGAATCTGATGAGTTCGACCTGTTTTGAGCTGCGCCTCTACCAAAGTGCACAAACCTTCGCGATAGTTGGCCTTGACTCGAATATTGGTGTGACTTGGTTGCCCCCCATCGGCGGATACCCGCACACGTCTCTCGCCATTGGGCAGAAGGTATTTCAAAAGCGGATATTTGAGGGCAATTGACTTGTTAGATACCGGTAAAGTGCCATGCACTATTAATAAGTAACGTTTTTCCATCTTTCCCTCACGAATTTGTTCGTGAAGTTGAACCAAAGCACTGCGTTTTTTGGCCAACATCAAAATTCCGGAGGTGTCTCGGTCCAAACGATGGACCAATTCTAAGAATTTAGCTTCCGGTCGCTGAGCCCTCATGGCCTCAATGAGTCCCAAAGAGACCCCAGAACCTCCATGAACAGCAATGCCAGAAGGTTTATTTACCACCAATATGCAGTCATCTTCATACAAAATAGGTATTTCTGAGCTTATCTTCTTAGAAATGTATTCATTTGCTGGAGCTTTGGTCTCAGAAACTCTCAAAGGAGGTAGTCTTAAAACGTCACCTTCTTGAATTTTTTGACTGGCATCCGCTCTTTTTTTATTAATTCGGACCTCTCCAGAGCGAATAATTCGATAAATATGGGTTTTTGGCACCCCTTTGGCCATGCGAAACAGGAAGTTATCCAGCCTTTGGCCAGCTTCCTCAAATAAAACAATATGTTGTGTTACCGAATTACTGTTCATATGACATATAATGACCTATCTTGCTGCGCAACATCAAATTTATCGTTTGATCTGTCGTGCGCCAAGTTGGGTCTGAAATAACCGAAAGATATTTCCAGGGTTCGCCTCTCCCCTGAAGTAATGAGACGCAAAGTTGGCTGGCATAGTGCCGCGAACTGCGAAACTGATAAAAGAATTTAAGCGCGCGCTGACACGCCAATAAGAAGAAGTCAGCGAGTGTAGTGAAGTTTGTCATCACAGAGATTGTCTCGCACAATCCCTTCAATTCCGTTTCGCACCCCGCGATGGCTGCCTGGCCGAAGTACGGAGAGATTTAAATGAAACGAATGTTGTTTAATGCTACCCAGCAAGAAGAGCTGCGCGTAGCGATTGTTGATGGCCAAAAGCTCATTGATATTGATATTGAAACATCTGGACGTGAACAACGTAAAGGCAATATTTACAAAGGTGTAATTACTCGCATCGAACCCTCTTTAGAGGCATGCTTTGTGAACTATGGTGAAGAGCGTCACGGCTTTTTGCCCTTCAAAGAGGTTTCTAGAGCTTATTTCAAGGATGGCATCGACGTTCGCACGGCTGGCATCAAAGATGCCTTGCGCGAAGGTCAAGAAATCATTGTTCAGGTTGAAAAAGAAGAGCGTGGCAACAAAGGGGCCGCCCTCACCAGCTTTATCTCCCTCGCAGGTCGTTATTTGGTATTGATGCCTAATAACCCTCGTGGCGGTGGCGTATCACGACGCATTGAAGGCGAAGATCGTGCTGAGCTGCGTGAAGCCATGGGCCAGTTAACTGTGCCTGACGGCATGAGCATCATTGCCAGAACTGCTGGTATTGGCAGAAGTGCTGAAGAATTACAGTGGGACTTAAGCTACTTGATGCAGTTATGGACTGCCATTGATCAAGCAGCTTCTAGCAACCAAGGTCCTTTATTGATTTATTTGGAATCTAGCCTGGTGATTCGTGCGATTCGCGATTACTTCCAGCCTGATATCGGTGAAATCCTCATCGATACCGATGAAATTTACGAACAAGCCAGCTCGTTCATGTCAGTGGTGATGCCCGACAATATGTCGCGTGTGAAACGCTACCAAGACGACGTGCCATTGTTCTCGCGTTTCCAAATCGAACATCAAATTGAAACGGCCTACTCACGCACAGTCTCCCTACCTTCTGGTGGCGCCATTGTGATTGACCACACCGAAGCCTTGGTGTCTGTTGACGTGAACTCAGCCAGATCAACCCGTGGCTCTGACATTGAAGAGACGGCTGCCAGAACCAACCTTGAAGCAGCCGATGAATTGGCACGTCAAATGCGTTTACGTGACTTAGGCGGCTTGATCGTGATCGACTTCATCGACATGGAGTCTTCTAAGAATCAAAAAGATGTGGAGCAACGTCTGAAAGATGCTTTACGACATGACCGCGCCCGCGTGCAAATGGGCAAGATCTCTCGTTTTGGTCTATTAGAGTTGTCACGTCAACGTTTGCGCCCCGCTCTATCAGAGAGCAGCAACGTGACTTGCCCACGCTGTAACGGCACCGGCCACATCCGCGATACCGAATCATCAGCCCTTCAAGTCTTGCGCATCATTCAAGAAGAAGCCATGAAGGAAAATACTGCGGCCATCCACTGCCAAGTACCGGTTGATGTGGCAGCATTTTTGCTGAATGAGAAACGTGCGGAAGTGATCAAAATTGAAAGTCGCTTCAAGGTCAACGTTTTATTGTTACCGAACAAGCACCTTGAAACACCTCACTACAAACTTGAGCGCTTGCGTCATGATGACCCTCGCTTAGACGATCCAAAAGCCAGCTACGCCATGGCCGAGGAAGCCAGCAAAGAACTCGAATCAGACACGATTCTGAATCGTCGTGCCGAAGAAGCCAAACCACGTCAAGAAGCCGCCGTGAAAGGCGTGCGTCCAAGCCAACCAGCACCTCCGAGCGTGCCACGTGCGGAACGCAAAGTGGCTGGTGAAAAACAATCTTCGGGTGGTTTGATTGGTTTTATCAAGAGCTTATTTGGTTCAAAAGAAGAGGCAAAGCCTGCTGACAAACGCGCCAGCGGTGGCCGCGGCGGACGCCATGGTAATCGCGATGATCAAGCAGATCGTGGTGATCGCAACCGCAATAACCGCAATCGCAACAATCGTAACCGCAACAAAAATGAAGCGGGTGATCGTGACGAAAAATCTGAGAACAAAGAAGCGCGCCAACCGAATCAACGCAATGGCCGCAATCAGCCACGTCAGAACAAATCGGAAGAAGCCAAGGCTGATCAGCCCAAAGATTTGTTAACGCACACAGACACTCCTAATAATGCTGAGTCAGCAGAGGGTGAAGAGCGTCGCCGCGGTCGCAACCGTCGCGGTCGCAACCGTGGTCGCGATCGTGCTGAACGCACTGAAACTACCTCAGAAGCTGGCACGGAAAATAATGTGGAAATGAATGTGGCGGTTGCTGCATCTGCTTCATCCGTTGCTTCATCAGCTGCTTCATCAGCCACCCCGTCAGCTCCTGCTTCAGAATCCACGTCAAGCGCATTTGCGCCTGTAGCAGACTTGGCTTCATCATCTGCCACGGCAACTACTGCAACGTCTACTGCTGAAGTAATTGCTTCTACAACAGTTCCTTCTGCACCTGTTGCAGAGTTTGCTCCTGCAGCCACTCCAGCGATTGCACCTGCACCGTTGCCCAAGGTTGAGTTCCAACCCTTGCAAACGTCTGAGCTGTCTTCAGTGATTGAGTCAGCTGGCATGGTTTGGGTCAACACCGATCATCAGAAACTGGAAGAAGTGCGCGCGCAAATTGCAGCTGAACCTGTGGTGCGTCATGAACCACGTCAGCCAAAGCCTCCTGTAGAGCTTTCAACAGAACCAATGGTTTTGGTGGAAACAGGCGGAAAAGAGCAAACCATCCAAAAGTAATAAATTGAAGTTGGCTCTACAATGAGGGCTATGTCAGAAAAGGTCATACCCCTCATTGATGAGCGCCAACGAAAGGTGGATAGTCATGTTCCGGTGATTCCGGAACAACTGCTCTCCCCCAACGGCCTTCTTGCTGACACGCGAGGTCGACGCCTTCATGATTTAAGAATCTCCGTGACCGATCGTTGCAACTTTCGTTGCACGTATTGCATGCCCAAAGAAATCTTTGATAAAGATTATCCCTATCTATCTCACAGTGATTTGTTGAGCTTTGAAGAAATTACTCGTCTTGCCAAAATTTATATTGAGCATGGTGTTGAGAAAATTCGCTTGACAGGCGGTGAACCCCTGCTTCGTAAGAATGTTGAAAAGCTGATTGAAATGTTGGCTTCTTTAAAAACATTGGGTGGCAAGCCACTCGATTTAACTCTCACCACCAATGGCAGTTTATTACGCAAAAAAGCCCAATCACTCAAAGATGCTGGCTTAAGCCGGATGACAGTGAGCTTAGATGGCTTAGACGATGCGACGTTTCAGAAAATGAATGACGTGGGTTTCCCAGTGAGTGATGTATTGGATGGTATTGAAGCTGCGCGTGAGGTGGGTTTTAAAAATATTAAAGTCAACATGGTCGTTAAAAAAGGTACCAATGATCATGAAATCATTCCAATGGCCCAATATTTCAAAGGCAGCGATGTGATTCTGCGTTTCATTGAATTCATGGACGTGGGTGCTTCTAACGGTTGGGATATGACAGAAGTACTTCCATCTGCTCAAGTCATTCAAAAAATTCATGAAGTATTTCCATTGACCAACATTGATCCCAATTACCCTGGGGAAGTGGCTGAACGTTGGCGCTATGTCGATGGCTCGGGTGAAGTGGGTGTGATTTCTAGTGTCACGCAAGCCTTCTGCAAAGATTGCTCAAGGGCTCGCTTATCAACTGAAGGCAAGATGTATTTGTGTTTATTTGCCACCGAAGGTCATGACTTGAAAGCATTGCTAAGAGCTGGTCATTCTGATTTAGAAATCAGCAATGCCATTGCGCAAGTATGGGCCCATCGCACCGACCGTTACTCAGAGTTGCGAGGCTCTCCGGAGTTGGCGGGTAAACGTAAAGTTGAAATGTCTTACATTGGTGGCTAAGCTGATTAATAGAGATTTCTTATGAGTTCATTGCCAAGCTTAAATTCTGTGGTGACTTGTCTATCAGATTACGACCCTGAGTCTTTAAGAGTTTCTCAAGCCATCCAAATCGTTCAAGATTTTGTTCGCCCGGCCGCACAAGCACTCGAACTAGAAACGGTCAACATCTATGACGCTTTGGGTCGCGTCTTGGCACAAGACATCATTTCGCCGATCAACGTGCCATCAGCAGATAACTCCGCCATGGATGGTTACGCCTTTGCTGGATCGTCTATTTCAAACGCAGACACCACGACACTCAACATCATTGGCAAAGGGTTTGCGGGTAATGCTTTCACCGGTCAGGTCACAACTGGGCAATGCGTGCGCATCATGACTGGCGCGGTCATGCCGCCCGGCTGTGACACCACCATCCCCCAAGAAATGGTTGAAGTAGATGGGGAAACAATTCGTTTTCGTTCTAATATGATTCGACCGGGTGATAACCGTCGCTTAAAAGGTGAGGACTTAAAAGAAGGTTCTGCCGCACTGGCTGCTGGCAAAATCATTCGCCCTGCCGATTTAGGTTTAATTGCTTCTCTTGGCATTGGCTCTGTTCTTGTCAAAAGACGCCTGCGGGTTGGGTTTTTCTCAACGGGTGATGAACTGCGCTCCATTGGTCAAACCTTGGACGATGGCTGCGTTTATGACAGCAATCGCTATACCCTCTTTGGCATGCTGTCACGTCTGGGTGTTGAACTTCATGACTTTGGTGTGGTTCGTGATGATCCTGTGATCATGCGTGAAACTTTCAGCAAGGCTGCGGCAATGTGTGATGCAGTGATTACCTCAGGTGGCGTGTCGGTCGGTGAAGCTGATTACACCAAACAAATCATGCGCGAATTAGGTGATGTAACTTTTTGGAAAATTGCGATGAGACCGGGTCGCCCAATGGCTTTCGGTTCCATCAAGAATGAAGGCGAATCCAAGCATTCTGCGGTTTTGTTTGGCTTGCCAGGAAATCCTGTTGCAGTCATGGTGACTTTTTATCAATTTGTGCGCAACGCACTTCTTTGCATGAGTGGTGCCACAGAAACCTCTCCTCCAATGATGCAGGCCAAGACAGTGGAAGCTATCCGCAAGCGCCCAGGTCGCACGGAATTTCAGCGAGGCATTTTGTCAGTGGATGAAACAGGCGCCAGAACTGTGCGCATCACAGGCGCCCAAGGCTCAGGAGTCCTTCGCTCCATGAGTGAAGCCGATTGCTTCATTGTTTTAGAACACGATCAAGATCAAATCAAAGCGGGTGATACGGTGGGTGTGGTTCTTTTCGAAGGGCTGGTCTAACACCAATCCCTTAGCACTTGCAAAAAGATGACTTGAGCCATGTCCCTCAAAGGATATTGCAACGCAACATTCTTTTACAAATTGGTATAGAATTCCACCATCTTGATTCAGTCATTATTTTTTAAAGCTTAGATTTTCATCATGCCCAGCACCAAATACACCAAAAAAGAAGTTGTTTATGTAGATCCACTACACACAGCAAAAACTTTGGTTTTGGTTTACCTCAGCTTTTCAGTTCCGATTGTTTTGTTGGCTTTATTTGTGGCTTTTGTTCGCGATGGCGAACTCCCAGGCTTTACTGTTATTTCTGCCTTGATACTCAATGCCTTGGTTGGCTTTGGTTTATTGTGGCTTGCCTGCAAGGTATACAACTGGGTAGCAGGTAAGTTTGGTGGCATTGAGGTGGCCGTTAGAGAAACCACCGTCAACGACACCCAACCCACTTCAGCACAAGACTAAATCAATTGAACCTGAAATTAAATTTCAGGTTCTCATGACTTCCTCTTAAGCCTTCAATAAATTAGGCGGCGTTTTACCAGCAAGACCTGCCATGCAATTCTGAATCGCCAAGTGAATCATCGCGCGTCTGGTTTTTTCTGTGGCACTGGCCATGTGAGGTGCTAGAACCACATTCTTGAGCGCCAATAATTCTGGAATCACTTTGGGTTCACCTTCAAATACATCTAGGCCTGCACCAAAGATTCGGTTTTCTTTGAGGGCTTTTGCCAAGGCCAACTCATCCACAATGCCACCGCGCGCAATATTGACCAAAGTTGCCGTAGGCTTCATGAGATTCAGTTCTTTTTCACCAAACAAGTGATGATTTTCAGGGGTGTAAGGCATGACCAAAATGATGTGATCAGATTCTTTTAATAAAGTTTCACGATCAACATAAGTGGCACCACACTCTTTTTCTAGATCCTCAGACAAACGTGAACGGTTGTAATAATTGACCTTCATATTAAATCCACGCGCACGCTTGGCAATCGCTTGACCAATGCGGCCCATACCCATAATGCCCAAAGTCGAATGATGCAAATCCATCGATAGGGGTGCATCACAAATAGAAAACTTTTTCCAATGCCCTGCTCTTAACCAATGTTCACTCTCAGTCACGCGACGCGCAGTGGCCATCATCAAAGTAAAACCAAAGTCTGCGGTGGTGTCAGTCAAAACATCAGGTGTATTAGTAGCCATCACATTGGCTGCCTGAAAAGCGGGCATGTCCAAATTGTTATAACCCACAGCAATATTGGAAACAATTTTTAGCTTAGGTGAGGCTTTTAAAATTTCTGCATCTACTCGCTCACCACCGGTCACAATTGCTGCATCCTTATCAGCCATCGCTGCTTTTAAATCAGCCGCAGTCCATAAATGATCTTCTTGATTGGATTGCACCTCAGCGACTTTTTCTAGTTCAGCCAAGATATCTGGGAATATGGCACGCGCCACCAAAATCTTTGGTTTTTGAGTCTTTTCAGACATGTTTGTCTCCTACTTTTATGTTTTTTTAGGGTATGAATTCTTACTAAAGATGATTGTATGTCATTGATTTGAATCATGGGCTGATTCAGTAACCACCTTCTCTAGCAGGGCTATCAGGGACAAGGGTGGGTGTCTAAGATAAAATGGCGGTTTTGATTCTCTTTGAGATTGATGCCATGACTTATGTAGTGACCGAAGCTTGTATCCGTTGTAAGTACACCGACTGCGTGGACGTATGTCCCGTAGACTGCTTCCGTGAGGGCCCTAATTTCTTAGCCATCGATCCTGATGAGTGCATTGATTGCGCAGTTTGTGTACCAGAATGCCCTGTGAATGCCATCTATGCTGAAGATGATGTGCCCGGAGATCAACAAGCTTATATTCAATTGAATGCGGAATTGGCGACCCAATGGCCTTCAATCACCAAATCCAAAGAGGCGCTACCAGACGCTGATGATTGGAAAGACGTGAAGAACAAATTGGGCGAGCTGGCTCGCTAATATACAAATCACTGGATGAATCGAAGCCCCAACGTCACAGAAACTGATGCCATTGTGATTGGTGCGGGTCCGGTTGGACTCTATCAAGTATTTCAATTAGGTTTAATGGGTCTTCAAACTCATGTGATTGATGCCCTTCCCCATCCAGGCGGTCAATGTGTTGAGCTATACGGCAACAAACCCATCTATGACATCCCAGGCATTCCAGTATGCACTGGTCAAGAATTGATTGATCGTTTGCAAGAACAAATCAAAGTACTCAAAACACCCTTTCACTTGGGTCAAGAAGTAACAGCAATTGCTCAACGTACAGATGGTCGTTTTAATTTAGAAACCACTCATCAGTCATTCATCACCAAAACCATCATCGTGGCTTCCGGTGTAGGGGCATTCAAGGCTCGCCGCTTAAATCTGGCGGGTCTTGAATCGTATGAAGGCCGTCAGGTCTTTTACCACCGGCCAGATTTAAAAAACTTCAAAGGCAAAAAGGTTCTCATCAATGGGGGTGAGACTCCTGCATTAGAGACAGCGATTGAATGTGCCCAACTGGGCATTGATGTCACCCTGGTACATCGACGTGATGTGTTCAAAGCAGAAGAAGCTTTGGTTCAAGAATTTCAGACGCTTTGCCAACAAGGCTTGATTAAAGTCATTGTGGGTCAAATCAGTGGCTTTCAAGAATCATCAGGTACCTTGACTGCACTTGAAGTGACTGACTTTGATGGTCAAACTCAAGCTCATGCCATCGATGTCTTATTGCCACTCTTGGGCATCTCACCCAAACTGGGGGCAATTGCCGATTGGGGCGTGGCTTTAGAGAATAAACAGGTGTTGGTTGATACAGAAAAGTTTCAGAGCAATGTGCCAGGCATCTTTGCTGTGGGAGATATCAACACCTACCCCGGTAAAAAGAAGTTAATTGTGTGTGGTTTTCATGAAGCCACCATGGCTGCTTATGCTTGCTTGGCACACATTCACCCTGATCAACCGATTCATTTGCAATACACCACGACTTCACCAAAACTTCACGCGATTCTGGGTGTCTCAGATAAAACCAAATAAAGTTTGTTTAGTCACGAGACATGGCACGCGACAAAATGATGACGGGAATCAAACCGGCCATCACAATGGTGAGAGCTGGCCAAGCAGCTTCTGCCAAGCGTTCATCAGAAGCCAATTGATAAGTCACCACAGCCAAAGTATCAAAGTTGAATGGTCTTAAGACCAAGGTGGCGGGAAGTTCTTTCATCACATCCACAAAGACCAACAATCCAGCTGTTAACAAACTGCGTCGCAACAGCGGTAGGTGAATTCTTCTTAGCAACTCCCACTTCCCAGAACCCAAACTCAAGGCACTGGCATCCATGCTCGGAGTAATTTTGCTCAAGCCCGCTTCCACTGTTTGCAAACCAGAAGACAAAAACCGGGTGAGATAAGCATAGATCAACACCAGAATGGAACCTGAAATTAACCAAGCCATTTCTAATTGACCCAATAGAACCAAGACCCCCACCGCCAATACGGCGCCAGGCACGGCGTAACCTAAACTCACCATGCGATTCACAAGAGACTGAATCCCTCCCTTTGCTAAACGCGCACTGTAGGCTAACCATACAGCAATTGATACAGCACAAATGGCGGTGATGATTGATAAAGTCAAGGTATTACCTAGCCAATTCCAATAACGATCATTTAAGTTTTCACCACTCATGATTGCCAGATAAGTCATGATGATGACTGGCAAGATAAAACCAAACAACAATGGCATCAAACAAGCCACACTGGCCCAAAAGGCTTTTTTACCTTGTAAACGCCAAGGCTTGATTTGCCTGAAACGTTGACCTGAGGTGGCAAAACGCATTTGACGACGACTGCCATGCTCTAACAAGAGTAAAAGAAAAATAATGCCTAAGAGTACAGCTGATAATTGGACGGCTGCCATGCGATCCCCCATGCCCAACCAAGCCCTGTAAATACCAGTGGTCATGGTCTGCACTCCAAAATAAGACATCACCCCATAATCAGCCACGGCTTCCATCAAGGCCAGGGCCACGCCGGCCATGGTGGCAGGTCTGGCCATGGGCAAAGCAACTTGCCAGAAAGCTCCCCAGGGTCCAGCTCCCAAAGTACGGGCTGCTTCAATCAAACGTGGACTGCGCTCTAAAAAGGCGGTACGACACAATAAATAAACATAGGGATATAGGGCCAAACTCAAGACACAAATTGCACCCCACAATGATCGAGGTTCAGGAAACCACTCTAATCTCGAAACTCCCAATAACTCACGCAAAAAAGTCTGGATAGGGCCCGAGAATTGAAAGAAATCGGTGTAGGCATACGCCATCACATAGGTCGGCATGGCCAAAGGCAGAATCAAGGCCCACTCAAAGAGTTTCTTGCCCGGAAAGTCGCAGGTGGCCACCAACCAAGCCGTGATAATGCCCATGCTGGCCACTCCCAAGGTCACCCCAATGGCCATCACCAAAGTGGTCCAAGCGTAGCCTGGTAAGACAGTGCTTAAAAGATGAACAAGGACTTCCCCACTGCTAGACTGAGGGTTTAGCAGTGCGGCAAAAATCCCCAGAATTGGCAAAGCCAATACCAAAGATAGCAGTATGGGTGTTAAACGTTGTCGCAAGATGAGACAATTATAAGAATGATTATTGATACGCAACCAATTCATTTGAAAATTGACAACATTGATGCAGGCTACCCAGGTGAAAAATCAGGTAGCTGGAATCAAGTGGTCAAAGGCTTGAGCATGCATTTACAGCATGGTCGAATCGGCTGTTTATTGGGTCCCTCAGGCTGTGGCAAATCAACGGTTTTACGGGCCATTTGTGGTTTTGAGCCCATCCAAAAAGGTCAAATCACCCTAGACAAGCAAGTGGTGAGTTCTGCAGAGGTGACCATTCCTCCAGAAAAACGCAGAGTGGGCGTGGTATTCCAAGATTACGCCTTATTTCCCCATCTAACCAATGCACAGAATGTGGCCTTTGGCCTCAGAGACCTTCCTGAAAAAGAGGCTTTAAATAAAGCAGAGGAATGGTTACAACGCGTTGGCCTGCAAAATGTGGGGCATCGTTATCCTCATGAGCTCTCTGGAGGCCAACAACAACGCGTGGCCTTGGCCCGTGCGATGGCTCCCGAACCTGAGTTACTTCTACTGGACGAGCCTTTCTCTAATTTGGATGTGGATTTGCGTGAGCGCTTGGCAGGTGAAGTCAGAGATATTTTGAAAGCCAATGGCACAACTGCTTTATTGGTGACTCATGACCAATTCGAGGCATTTGCGATTGCTGATGATGTGGGTGTGATGGTCGATGGTAAGTTGGTGCAGTGGGACAGCGCCTATAACCTTTATCACCGTCCAGCCACTCGCTTTGTAGCTGACTTTGTAGGTTATGGCGTATTTGTTCCAGGCAAAACCAAACCAGGCCCCGTGGTTGAAATTGAATTAGGCACACTGCCCTTGCCTCACTCAAGCTACGGTTTGCCCAATGAAGAAGTGGACGTTCTTTTAAGAGCCGATGACATCGTGCATGACGATGACAGCCCCTTGCAAGCGGAGGTCATTACCAAAGCATTCCGAGGCGGTGACTTTTTGTACACCGTTCAACTCGATTCTGGTCAGCAATTATTGGCGATGGTACCTAGCCACCACAATCATGCGATTGGCGAAAAGATTGGCATCAAATTAGTCGCCGATCACGTGGTGACTTTTAGCAAGTAGTAGAATTCAGACATGCATCAATATCTCGATCTCATGCGCCATGTCATGGCCAACGGCACCCACAAATCAGACCGCACAGGCACTGGAACCATGTCTGTTTTTGGGCATCAAATGCGTTTTGATTTGCAAAAAGGTTTTCCGGTGGTGACTACCAAGAAACTTCATTTGAAATCCATCATCATTGAGTTACTGTGGTTCTTGCAAGGCAGTACCAATAACAATTGGCTCAAAGAACGTGGTGTGAGCATTTGGGATGAATGGGCCAAAGAAGATGGTGAATTAGGTCCAATTTACGGTTATCAGTGGCGCTCATGGCCAGCCCCAAATGGCGAGCACGTGGATCAAATCAGCCAACTCATGGATCAAATCAAAAATAATCCAGACTCACGTCGCTTGATTGTGTCGGCTTGGAATGTGGCTGAAATCCCCCGCATGGCCTTGCCACCATGCCACGCATTTTTTCAGTTTTATGTGGCTGATGGCAAATTGTCCTGTCAGCTTTATCAGCGCAGCGCTGATATCTTTTTAGGTGTGCCATTCAATATTGCGAGCTACGCGTTGCTCACGCACATGATCGCTCAACAAGCAGGTCTGGAAGTGGGTGAATTTATTTGGACAGGCGGCGACTGTCATTTGTACTCGAATCACATGGAGCAAGTAAAACTGCAGCTTTCAAGAGAGCCTTTGCCTTTACCAAAATTGGTGATTCGTCGCAAACCAGCCTCTATCTTTGATTATGAATACGAAGACTTTGAGTTGGTGGGCTATCAGCATCACGACCCCATCAAAGCTCCTGTCGCTGTTTAATTCGAGGTCAGCGTGGAGTTAGCCATCATCGTTGCACGTGCCAAAAATGGTGTCATTGGTGTCAACAATACCCTGCCATGGCACCTGCCTGAAGATTTAAAACATTTCAAAACCACTACCATGGGTTGCCCCATCATCATGGGACGCAATACTTGGCTTTCTTTGGGGCGGCCTTTACCAGGTCGTCGCAATTTGGTGGTGAGTCGCAACCCAGAATTCAAAGCTGAAGGTGCCGAGACCTATACATCCCTCGAAGATGCCATTGATGCATGCTCAGGCGTTGAAAAAGCTTTCATCATTGGTGGCGCTCAAATTTATGACGAAGCTTTGGCTTACGTCGATCAACTCATCATCACAGAAGTTGATATAGAAGTGGATGGTGACGCTTACTTCCCCAATGTGGATGACATGATGTGGGAAGAAGTTTCAAGAGAAGAGCACCACAATGGCCAACTGGCTTACGCGTTTGTGACCTATCAGAGCAAACTCTAAAACTTAAGTAAGAAAATTTAACAAATCAATTAAACGGGCCGCATGGCCCGTTAGTTTTGGTGTTCTGATTATTAACGACCACCGACCGTCATGTTCTCGATCAAGATGGAACCCGTCTCTTTGGTGCCACGCACCAAGGTATCTGCCCCAATCGCAACGATTTGCTTGAACATGTCTTTGAGATTACCTGCAATGGTGATTTCTTCGACAGGATGAATGATGACGCCATTCTCAACCCAATAACCAAATGCACCCCGTGAATAGTCACCATTGACATAGTTCACACCTTGCCCCATTAAATCGGTCACCAACAAGCCTGTGCCCATTTTTTTTAGCATCGCCGGCAAATCATCGCCTCTCTTTGTGAGGCGACTCTTGAGTTGCAATTGATGAGAGCCACCGGCATTACCAGTGGTTTGCATGCCTAACTTTCTAGCTGAATAAGTCGATAAGAAATAACCTTGCACCACACCACCATCAATCACTTTTCGTGATTTGGTTTTGACACCCTCTTCATCAAAAGGGGCACTGCCAGTCAGACGAGGTAAGTGTGGCTCCTCGAGTAAATCAATGTGTGTTGGGAAAATTTGTTGCCCCAAACTATCCACCAAGAAACTCGACTTGCGATACAAAGCACCACCTGAAGTGGCTTGTACATAAGCACCTAGCAAACCCGCAGCCAAAGGCGCTTCAAAAAGAACTGGGCAATGACAGGTCGCAATCGATCGAGCCCCCAATCTGGCCAAAGCACGTTTGGCTGCATACGCACCAACCGCTTTTGGAGCAGCGAGTTCTTCAGGCACCCTTGATGTGGTGTGCCAATCATCTCGTTGCATGGCCGCCCCTGCCTTTTTAGAAGCACTGGCAATGGGTGTACATGATATGTAATGACGTGAGATGGCATAACCACCCATGAAACCATTACTGGTACCCAACATGAAATGGGATTGCTGTGCTGACACAGAGGCACCATCACTGTTGGTGATATTTTTGCTCACTGAAAATGCACCCTGCTCAGCCTCACGAGCAATTTCAACAGCCTGGGCTGTATTGATGTTCCAAGGGTGAAATAAATCCAAGTCTTTGGGATTTTTTTCTAGCAACTCAGGTTCGGCCAATCCTGCACAGTCATCTTCCGCCGTGTGCTGAGCAATGTGAAAAGCTGCCCGGACACTGGCTTTGAGAGATTCTTTGGAAAAATCGCTGGTGCCTGCATTGCCACGTCGCTGCCCAATAAAAACTGTGACGCCCGCCTGCTTATCAAGATTTTGTTCGATGGTCTCAATATTGCCCCGTCGCACAGAGACTGATAAGCCATTGCCCTCTGATAACTCAGCTGCGGCATCCGTGGCGCCCAAAGCCTTGGCTTCAGACAACAAAAAAGAGACTAATTCTTGTAATTGTTCAGGTGTGTGTGAAAACATTCTGCAATCATAGCTAGAATTGAGACTTAAGTACAAAAAATACCACGACAAATATGACCATGAAGAATACAAAACGCCAACATCCTGATGAAATCTGGATTGGTTTAATCTCAATCTCCGACAGAGCCAGTAGCGGGGTTTATCAAGATGAAGGCATCCCTGCTTTACAAACTTGGTTTGGTAAAGCCTTGAGCTCTCCATGGCACATGGAATCTCGCTTGATTCCGGATGAAAAAGAATTGATCTCAAAAACAATCGTTGAGTTGATCGATGAAGTCGGATGCGACTTGGTATTGACCACCGGGGGCACGGGCCCATCAAGACGCGATGTGACCCCTGAAGCGACATTGGCTGTGGCCACCAGGGAAATGCCGGGCTTTGCCGAGCAAATGCGTCAAATCAGCCTCAAATTTGTTCCAACGGCTATTTTGTCCCGTCAGGTGGCAGCTCTTCGAGAAATTGATGGTCATGCCGCTCTAATCATTAACCTACCAGGACAACCTAAGGCAATCCAAGAAACATTAGAGGGATTGAAAGATCCTGAGGGTAAAGCCGTGGTGCCCGGTATTTTTGCAGCAGTCCCCTATTGCATTGATTTGATCGGTGGACCGTATGTTGAAACCAATGAGACAGTAATTAGGGCATTTAGGCCAAAGTCTGCGATTCGGGTGAAGTAGGCTAAGATTTCCTTCTCTCCAACTCTCTGATAGCAGCGATAGTTTTGGCGTTTGGAATTTTTCCCATACTTGATCGCCTCGCACCCACCTCGAGCACTTTTTCATCCTCAAAATTGAATCGAGTGGAGTGTTTTTGAACGAGAGTCCACAAGTCCTCGGAAATTAAAACCACATTTTTTTGATGCCCCCTAATCAACACTGGTTGATTAGTGTTTATCACTTGATCAATCAATTGATCGAATGCTGGGGAAACCTCGCAAGCATTTAATTTTTTCACAATTTACATTTCCAAAAGGATTATGGGCTAGTCGTACCCTTCGAAGGGACGTTAGAAATAATTCCAGACCACAAACTACTTCAATCCCAAATAAAGTCCGATCGGGACAAAGATCATGGCGGAGAGATTTCCCAATAAGACGATCGAGGCAACCAATTCTGGGTCTTGCTTATTGCGGTCAGCCACCAAGAAATTAAGGACTGCAGGAGGCAAGCTGGCGAATACAAATAAAAGGCCTCGTTGCAAATCGGTCATCTCAACAAATGGCGCAATCATTAATGCAATGACCAGACCCACGATAGGACAAACAGCAGCCCCTAAGAAACCTTCTCGCCAATGCTTGAGATTGGCATCCTTCATGCGCACACCCAATGAGAACAACATCAATGGCACCGTTGCATCACCCAATAATTTGATCGATTGATACAAGGGTTCAGGCAAGGTGTAAAGATGTTTGGTCATTGATAAGAAGATGCCCAAGATGGTGGCAATCACCATGGGATTCGCAAACACGCCCTTGACGGAGGCTCGCGGGTTGACCAGCTTGACGCCCAATGTGAAGTGCATCAAATTAGAAATCGCAAATAAAGCCACCGCTGGGGCCAAACCAGCCGCACCAAAGGCAAATACTGCCAAAGGCAAACCCATGTTGCCACAGTTATTGAACATCATGGGAGGCACAAATGTTTTTGGATCCATCCCTGCCATCTTGGCGATGGGCCAAGCCAAAATGCCAGAACCTAAAACTACCGCCACACCGCAAAGCAATAGATTCCACTGATCGAGTAACTCAAAATCTTTACTGATGAAAGCGGAGACCACCAAAAGAGGTGCAATCACATCCAAGGTCGCACGATTGATACCAGACATATCAGGGTGTGCTTTACGACCATATAACCAACCCACCAAGATGATCAATACCACTGGGGTGATGATGGCGGCGATTCTTAAAAACATGTTCTGGCCCTAAATCAATTTGCTTCTTTAAATGAATTAATTACCTTCCGCAATGGGAGCATCCCCAACGGTTGGAATGAATAATTTTTCGCGGTAATAACGTAATTCTTCAACAGACTCAATGATGTCAGCCAAAGCAGTATGCGCCTGCTGTTTAGAGAATCCCTTGGCCACCTCAGGTTGCCAACGCTTGCAAAGTTCTTTAATCGTTGAAACGTCAATATTGCGGTAATGAAAGTAAGCCTCTAATTTGGGCATATAACGATTCATGAAGCGCCGATCTTGGTGAATGGTATTGCCACACATCGGAGAAACGCTCGCTTTGACATGCTGCTTTAAAAAAGCCAAACACTGGACTTCAACCTCAGCTTCTGTGAGAGTAGAGGCCTTTACTTTATCAATAAGACCTGATTTACCATGCGTTCCCTTATTCCAAGCATCCATGCGGTCTAAAACGGCATCTTCTTGGTGAACCACCAAAACAGGTCCTTCGGCCACTATATTGAGGTCGCCATCGGTCACAATCATGGCAATTTCTAAAATTCGGTCGGTTTCTGGCTGCAAACCAGACATTTCCATATCCACCCAAACTAAACGGTCATTCTTTCTTGTTGTGCTCATCTTTATAATCATCTCATGACATTTAATTTTTTGTTTACTTTACTGTTTATTGCCGGACTCACTTTAAGTGTGGCTACCCGCTATTACTTGGCCAGTCGCCATATTCGCCACATTGCATCTCATCGCGATCAAGTACCGGCTGATTTTGCCAGCAAAATCACTTTAGCTGATCACCAGAAGGCTGCGGACTACAGCGTCGCAAAATTGCGCTTAGGACTCTTTGAAATCGCGCTATCTGTGGCCATTTTGATTGGCTTCACTTTTTTAGGTGGCTTGCAATGGGTTCACAATCTCACTCTCGAGATTTTAGGTCCTGGTACTTTGCAACAAATTGCTTTATTGATCTCGATTAGTTTGATCACGGGCATCATTGATTTACCTTTTTCTTGGTACCGTCAATTTGGCATTGAAGAAAAGTTTGGCTTTAACCGCATGACGCCGACTCTTTTTATCACCGATATGATCAAAGGTATTGTGTTGGGACTGGCCATCGGTTTACCTCTTCTGTGGGTGGTTTTAACTTTGATGGCTGAAGCTGGAGAATATTGGTGGGTTTGGACTTGGTGGGTTTGGGTTGCATTCAATGCCCTCTTATTGTGGCTATTTCCAACCTTCATCGCGCCTCTTTTCAACAAGTTCAAACCACTTGAAGAGGGTCCACTCAAAGATCGCATTGAGGGTTTACTGAAACGTTGCGACTTCACCAGCCAGGGTCTATTCATCATGGATGGCAGCAAACGCAGTGCTCATGGCAACGCTTACTTCACCGGCATGGGAAAAGCCAAAAGAATTGTTTTCTTTGACACCTTGATTGAGCGTTTGAATCCCGAGGAAATAGAAGCGGTCTTGGCTCATGAATTAGGTCACTTCAAACGTCAACACATACGCAAACGTTTAATACAGTCATTTGCCTTGAGCTTCTTGGTATTGGCACTCTTGGGTTGGATTTCCACCAAAGCATGGTTTTATTTGAGCTTGGGAGTCATGCCTGATCTGAATGGTTACAACGCCGGCTTGGCCTTGGCTTTATTTAGCTTGGTGCTTCCAGTATTTGGGTTCTTTTTAACGCCTCTCAATAGCATGGGCTCACGCAAGCATGAGTATGAGGCAGATGCTTTTGCAGCAGAAAAATCCTCTGCTCATGACTTGATCACTGCTTTGGTCAAACTCTATCAAGACAATGCAGCCACTTTGACGCCCGACCCGCTTTACTCAAAGTTTTATGACTCTCATCCACCCGCACCCTTGCGGATTGCGCATTTACAAAAATTGGCTGCAAGTTAAAGTCAGGGCTTCATGAAATCATTCCACGCCCTCTTGGTTGCTTCTTACGGTCGACACTATTTGGCCAGACCACTCAATGACAGTGAAGCAGTCAAGCAAGGTGAAATTGATGCCAAAGCTCTGTATCAAGTCACTTCGCGCGGAAAGCAGCACTTAGGTGCTGTGGGTGATGTATTGGAAGTTCAAGTCACTGGACCCGATCAGGCCGTGATTGAGAAAATCAGCGAGCGCAAAAACTTACTGTATCGCTCTGATGCTTATAAAAGTAAATCAATTGCCAGTAACGTTGATCAAATTCTGATTGTGCTGGCCACCGAACCTGGCTTTTCTCCAGATCTATTAGGACGCGCCGTGATTGCAGCTGAAACGGCTGGAATTATTCCGCGCATCATTTTGAATAAGTGTGATTTACCTGACAAGCTCCCCGTGGCCAGGAAACTATTGGCTCCTTACATCGCCATGGGTTACCCAGTCCATGAAATGTCGGTCAAACATGACCCTGCCTCCGTGGCCGCTTTGTTGCCTCATATTCAAGGAAAAGTATCGGTTTTAGTAGGGCAATCGGGCATGGGCAAATCTACTCTGCTCAATGCATTGATTCCAGATGCGGCGGCGCAAACTCAAGAGCACTCCAAGAAACTAGACAGTGGAAAACATACCACCACGGCTTGTCGCTATTACGATTTACCGCACTCTGGTGAAACTGCTCAGACGTCTTCTTTTGCAGGGGCTTTGATTGACTCACCTGGTTTTCAGGAATTTGGTTTGGCTCATCTCTCTGAAAGTCAATTGCAGCATGCTTTCATTGAATTTAGACCCTTCTTGGGTCAGTGCAAGTTTCACAATTGCAGTCACGGTGACGAGCCAGGTTGCGCGATTCGGGCTGAAGTAGAAATTGGAGCCATATCAGCGCAACGAGTGGAATTATTTCGTCAACTGCGCCATGAATCTCATAACGCAGATGCTATCCAAGCCAGACTGAAATAGTCATCAACAGAATCAGAGTGAGCCATAAAATCACCGCACGCCACACCAAACCCACAGCCGACCTCAAACTTCTCACAGAAGCTTCTTGACCTAAATCATAAACAGGTGCCTCACCGGCTTCAGCCATGCGCAAAGCTTCATCACTATCAGGCTCAGGCAGTGGTGAACCCAAGCGAACACCCAAGGCACCTGCGCCGGCAGCCAAAATCACTGCATCTAATTCGTTGGACCATTTGCGCAAGTGGTATCTCCAACCATAAATAGCGTCTTCAAAGTTACCCACAATCGCAAAGCCAATGGCGGTCAAGCGCACCGGAATCCAGTCAATGATTTGAAATAAACTTCTGGCGGCTTGCCCCATCGAGGCGCTTGCCTGAGAAGGCCAACGCGAGGCCGCCATATCGACCAAACGGTACAACACAACACCGGCTGGCCCAAAAGGCAACATGAACCAAAAAATCGGAGCAAAGACATGACGATGTGACCCGATGATGGCTTGCTCAAGCGCCAGGCGAATCACTTCTGACTCACTCATGGTTTCAGTATTCACTCCAGCACCTTGCCATTCGGCCAGCACTCGACGTGCCGTATCCAAATCGCGATCTAATAAGGCTTCATGAATGGCCGTGAATGGGTGGCTAAATTGCCTAAATCCCAAAAACAAGTAGACGATGAAAATATTCCACAAAAATGCCAAGAAAGGTTGCGTGGCCAACAAAATAATGTGTACGGCCAAAACCAAAACAACGGGCGGAATGAAAGCAGCCAAACAAGCAAGGCGACCGCTGCGCTCAGCGCCGGTGTCAATATTTCTGACAATGAAATCTAACCAAGCATTCGACAAGCGACGGACCCAGTGATCTTTCTCAACGGGTTTGTATTGCTCAGCAATGAGCGCAAATAAAATTGAAAAAAATGTCATGCTCGTAAAAAATGATAAAGATTCCGTAGCATACCTGCTGTTGCACCCCAAATAAACTTATTTTCGTAAGGCATGGCGTAAAAACGACGATAACCTTGGGGACTCTCCCAAAGACGGTGCTCATGATGATGCGGGTTCATCAAAAAACTGAGGGGCACCTCAAAAATTTCTGCAACTTCAAATTCATCTGCTTGATAAGGGTGTCCTGGCGCAATCATGCTCACGACTGGCGTGACCTGATAACCCGTGATGGTCAGATAGTGAGGTAAACACCCCAAAACTTCCACTTGCTCTGGTGGCAAACCAATTTCTTCGTGAGCCTCACGCAAAGCAGTGGCTTCAGGAGAGAGATCGATGGGATCGGTACGACCCCCTGGAAAACTGATTTGCCCAGGATGATCATGTAAATGCTGGGTGCGTTGCGTTAGCAAAATACTCAAATGATCTGAATGAGCCACCACCGGAATCAGC
>JACCDX010823503.1_pt1 | contig 22801 bp, 21 predicted proteins | sample 7449681 | NCBI WGS metagenome assembly JACCDX01 (sample SAMN15323450, study PRJNA562643) | freshwater metagenome | isolation source: river surface water | place: USA:Blue River Watershed | collected 2017-08-18
CTTGCCGAGTCCGACCTGGATTGAAATGCGAGATTTGCTCCTCGCGCACCTCGCAGATCACTACAGCTTTTATGGCGAGCTCACAGGCGTACGCACAGCACGCAAGCACATTGGCTGGTACGTTGTAGGCCTAGCGGGAGGTCGGGCTTTTGCTGATCACATCAATCGGTTAGAAACGACACTCGAACAATCTGCCGCGGTCTCACGCTGGTTCAGCGCACAAAGTGAAGTTTTGCCACACATCGCGCTGCCAAACTGCGACAATCCTACCGAAGATACGGTCCATCAACAGGCCGCATGAGTGCCAGACAACCCCGACGCCATGAAACAATACAATGCCTTACAAAATTCGGTTCGCGATACGCTCGAGCGATATTTAGCCGATTTGGGTGATACTCAGCCGAACGATGTATACGACATGGTGATTCATTGCGTTGAGCGGCCAATATTACAAATTGTCATGCAACACGTCGGCGATAACCAATCCAAAGCCGCTGACATGCTCGGCATGACGCGCAACACCTTACGAAAAAAACTTCTTTCCCACAAACTACTTTCAGAAAAATAAGCCTGCAATGAAAATCAAAACAGCCTTGCTATCCGTTTCCGACAAAGACGGTATCGTTGAATTTGCCCAGGCGCTTGCCGCTCGAGGCGTGCGCCTGCTATCTACCGGCGGCACGGCTAAACTTCTTGCGCAAGCAGGCCTCAAAGTCACTGAAGTCGCTAAGCACACTGGGTCACCAGAGATACTCGATGGTCGCGTGAAAACCCTTCATCCAAAAATTCACGGCGGGCTCTTAGCGCGACGCGATAGCCACGAACATATGACGACCCTCAAAAAGCACAAGATCGATCGTATCGATTTACTGGTGGTCAATCTGTATCCATTTCGTCAAACTGTGGCCAAGCCTGACTGCACGTTTGCCGACGCGGTAGAGAATATTGATATCGGCGGGCCAGCGATGCTACGTGCCGCAGCGAAGAATCATGGCACTGAAGAGGGCGGCGTGACGGTTGTCATTGATCCTGCCGACTATCCTGCTGTATTAAAAGAAATGGATGAGCGCGGATCAACCTCTTACGGTCTGCGCTTAAAGCTCGCAACCAAGGTGTACGCCCACACCGCCGCCTACGATGGAGCAATCGCCAATTACCTGAGCAGCCTCACCGAGTCAGAACCCGCACAGAATAGCGCGCCAGCGCGCAGTACGTGGCCAAATGTCTTGACTCTCCAGGTCCATCAGCAACAAGTCCTGCGCTATGGTGAAAACGCTCAACAACTGTCGGCTTTCTACACCGACCCCACTCGCCCCGCTGGTTTGCTTGGTAACTTTGTACAGCTTCAAGGCAAAGAACTCTCATATAACAACATCGCAGACTCTGATGCTGCATGGGATTGTGTGCGCAGCTTCAGTACACACGCCTGCGTGATCGTGAAACATGCCAATCCATGTGGTGTTGCGACTGCCGACAGCACACTCCAGGCTTATAAGAAAGCGTTTAAGACTGATCCAACGTCTGCATTTGGTGGCATCATCGCGTTTAATCGCAAGGTTGATCTAGCAACAGCTCAGGCCATCAGCGCACAGTTTGTTGAAGTGCTGCTCGCCCCCGCTTACGATAAAGACGCACTCGCCTTGCTGGCTGCAAAGAAAAATGTACGCGTCTTGCGTGTGCCAATGGGCGCAGGACAAAACGATATTGATGTCAAGCGCGTTGGAGGCGGCTGGCTGATTCAGACCCCAGACGCTGGGACCACAGCCGCTAAAGACTTGCGTGTCGTGACTAAAAAGCAGCCTACTGCACAACAAATGGCGGACTTACTCTTTGCCTGGAAGGTTGCAAAATTTGTGAAGTCCAACGCAATCGTATTCTGTGGCGATGGCATGACGCTTGGCGTCGGTGCCGGTCAGATGAGTCGCATCGACTCGGCTCGCATCGCCTCAATCAAAGCCGAGAATGCAGGACTAACACTGAAGGGTTCTGCCGTCGCGTCCGATGCGTTTTTCCCCTTTAGAGATGGACTAGATGTCGTCATCGACGCTGGCGCGACCTGCGTTATCCAGCCGGGTGGCAGCATGCGAGACGACGAAGTCATCGCCGCGGCGAACGAACGTGGGATTGCGATGGTCTTGACTGGCATGCGGCACTTCCGCCACTAAGACGCTCAATCCATGAGGATTCTTGGCGTTGATCCGGGCTTGCGCCGAACTGGGTTCGGCGTGATCGACGTACGAGGCGCCAAACTAACCTACGTTGCCAGCGGAACGATCGTCGTCCCAAGCGACGTCACGCTACCACTGCGCTTGAAGGTCATTCTCGATAATTTGCGAAAAATTGTCGAGGATACAAGGCCGGATGTCGCTGCATTAGAAATCGTTTTCATGAACACGAACCCGGCGAGCACCCTACTTCTTGGACAGGCGCGTGGTGCTGCGCTCTGCGCCCTCGCGGATCGTGATCTAGCTGTCCATGAGTACACTGCTCTTCAGATTAAGAAATCCGTCGTCGGTGCGGGACGTGCCGCAAAAGAGCAGGTACAAATGATGGTGCAGAAACTGTTGAATCTGGACGGTGTACCAGCACCAGATTCTGCCGACGCGCTCGCTTGCGCTATCTGTCACGCGCACATCGCCCCAATCACCGAAAAACTTGGTCAAATGAACTATCAAGCCCGTACGTCGCGCGGTCGCACGCGTGTGCGTGCCGGGCGCTTACTGGGTTAACAACCCATTCATTCAAGGACTCAGCATGATAGGTCGTCTCACCGGCACATTGTTCGAAAAAATGCCACCTCGTGTTGGGCTCGATGTTCAAGGCGTTGGTTACGAAATCGATGTATCGATGACCACGTTTTATGCCCTGCCTGAACTTGGCGCCCAAGTCACCCTTCTCACCCACCTGACCGTACGCGAAGACGCGCATATTTTGTACGGCTTTTCCACCGCGGAAGAGCGCTCGACTTTTCGCGAGCTCATCAAAGTCAGTGGTATCGGCGCACGTACCGCCTTGGCGGTTCTATCGGGTATGTCAGCGGCCGAACTTGCACAAGCGATCACATTGCAAGAACCGGCAAGACTAATGCGTGTTCCGGGCATCGGCAAGAAAACGGCTGAACGTCTACTTCTTGAAATGAAAGGCAAGCTAGGTGCTGATCTCGGTGCGCAGCCAACAAATGTTGCCGGGACGCAGAACGACGTACTGCACGCCCTTACAGCGCTTGGCTACTCGGAACGTGAAGCCCTTAGCGCTATAAAAACACTTCCGGATGGGATAGGCGTTTCTGACGGTATCCGCCTCGCCCTAAAGGGCCTCTCCCGCTAACGTCATGACGGATGCACATATGAGTCACATTATTCATCGGTCTCTACTCAAAACACCTTTGACGGCGACACGCGCACAAGGCATCCATATTTACGATCAGCATGACAAGGCGTATGTCGATGCGAGCGGTGGTGCTGCCGTGTCATGTTTGGGCCATGGGCACCCGGATGTGCTCGCGGCCATGCACGCTCAAATCGATCAGCACGCTTATGCGCATACGGGCTTCTTTACTTCTGAGGTCACAGAGCAACTTGCCAATCATTTGATTCAGCATGCCCCGAAAGAGCTCGGTCACGTATATTTCGTATCTGGCGGCTCAGAAGCGGTCGAAGCGTCGCTCAAATTGGCGCGTCAATATTTCGTCGAAATCGGTCAACCCCAGCGCACGCTGTTCGTCGCGAGAAGACAAAGCTATCACGGCAATACCTTAGGTGCACTCGCAATTAGCGGGAACGAACAACGACGCAAACAGTTTGCTCCTCTACTCATGGATGTACCGCGTGTCGCACCTTGCTATGAATACCGCGATCGCGCAGCGGACGAAACGCAAGACGCATACACGAATCGGCTACTCAAGGAAATTGAAGATACTTTTATCGCCACGGGACCCGATAACATCATCGCCTTTTGCGCTGAGACCGTAGGCGGCGCAACCGCTGGCGTTCTACCACCCACACCTGGATATTTTCGTGGCGTGCGTGCGCTGTGCGACCGCTATGGAATCTTATTGATTGCGGATGAAGTGATGTGCGGCATGGGCCGTACGGGCAGTCTCTACGCGTTTGAGCCTGAGCATATCGTTCCCGACATCGTTGTGATCGCAAAAGGTCTCGGCGGTGGCTACCAGCCCATCGGAGCCTTTCTCGCGCATAACCGAATCATCGACACGCTTCGACAAAAGAGCGGCAACTTCCAACACGGCCACACTTACCTCGGTCATCCGGTGGCCTCTGCAGCCGCGCTTGCCGTTCAGAAAGTCATTCAGCGTGACGGCCTGCTCGCTCAAGTTCGTGCGCGCGGCGACTATTTGACGCGCGCGCTCAAGCAGCGCTTTAGCGATCATCCATTCGTTGGTGATATCCGGGGACGCGGACTTTTCATGGCGCTTGAACTAGTCCAAGACCGAAGCACAAAAATGCCCTTTGATCACAAGAAGAAACTTCATGCAGTGGTGAAGACACAGGCCTTTGAAAATGGCCTGCTAGTCTATCCAATGGGAGGCACCATCGACGGCGAGCGGGGCGACCATGTTCTACTCGCCCCGCCGTTTATTGCCTCTGAAAAAGATCTCGATAAGATTGTTGATCTGTTGGCATTGTCAATCGATCAATCTATCGCAAGCCTACAGTGAGCCAGTTCAGTCGATACGCGCGCCAGACAGCTTGACCGCTTGCGACCAGTTAATCACTTCAGCATCGATCACTTTTTGAAATGCCTCGGGTGTGCTGTTGTTAACTTGCCCACCCATATCCTGGAGCCGCTGAGTCATTCCTGGCTCGGCAACAATCCGCCGGATATCGGCGGAGATTTTCTCACGCAAAGCGGCAGGCATTGATGCAGGCCCATACAAACCAAACCATGTCGCAGCAGTGAATCCCGGCATACCGGCTTCGGCTGTTGTTGGTACATTTTCCAATGCAGCGACACGGTCACCGTGTGCCAATGCAATCGCACGCAACTTGCCAGATTTGATGTAGGGTAGTGCAGCAGAGAGTGTCACAAACGCAACCTGCACCTGACCGCCCATCAAATCAGTCAGCATCGGGGTATCGCCTTTATAGGGAACATGCACCAACTGCACTCCTGTTTTAGCTTTGAATAATTCTCCTGCCAAATGTTGCGGGGTACCGTTACCCGTCGAAGCCATCGTTAGGCCATTTTTTTGCGATTTCGCATAATCAATGAGTTCCTTCAATGTCTTCGCTGGAATCGCAGGATTTGTGACCAATACTAACGGGATCGTTGATACGAGGGTGATCGGTCCAAAGTCCTTAATGGGGTCGTAATTCAGCTTGCTATACAGACTTGCACTGATCGTATGCGCAGCGGTGGTCATATAAAGGGTGTAACCATCGCCTGGCGTGCGCGCTAGGGCTTCGGCGGCGACCGTGGTGCCAGCACCCGGCTTATTGATCACCACGACCTGCTGCTTCCAAGCAGTCGTTAATTTCTCGGCGAGCATTCGCGCAATCACGTCAGTCGCACCACCCGCAGGATACGGAACAACAATCGTGACTGGCTTTTCTGGGTAGGCGGCGAACACTGTCCCACCGCTCACGAGAAACGCGGCTAACCAACCTGAGAAAATTCGACTGAAACGCTTAAGTGTATTCATCTTAATCACCTCAAAGTTTAGTAATCTTGCCATCTTGCTGTTCACGCCACGCTAATAGTCGCATGACGCCCTCACGCATTTGCACCAAAGGCGTCCATCCAATGACCTCACCCGCCTTGTCATGCGGGATGTGAAATGCTCCACCAGAGGTTAAGCGAACCTTGCCTGGTGGGTCAGGACGCACTTCAGGCTTGAGATCGCTTTTGCAATATTCAAGCACTAACTCAACGAGTTCACCCGTTGTAATCGGTGCTGGACCGGACACGTTTACGGCTACATCCGTCGCGCTGCTTTGCAAAGCAGCAACATTTGCACGCGCAACATCCGAGACATGCACAAAATGTTTCGTATCCTTGCCATCGCCAGGCAATACGGGAGCCTGACCTTTACGCACTAGATCGTACGTCTCCATGATGTATAACGAGTTTGCCGCACGATAATGCTGGCGTTCGCCGTAAACAGTTGAATAGCGCAAGACGACATAATCCTGACCAGCACTCTGATGGTAATGACGACATAGCTGCTCACCCATAATCTTAGAGGCGCCATACAAAATCGCTGCCGGTGGCGCTCCGACTGAATGAAACGGAATCTCTTCAGACAAGGCACCTTTTATGCCCGATCCGTAACCGTATACGGCGTTCGACGAGGCAAAAATAATCTTTTTGACACGATTGACACGGCAGGCTTCCAACATATTTTGCGCCCCGCGAATATTCACGTCGACCGCCTGCCAGGGTGTTTGAGAAAACCCGAGAGTCATGTAGGCGGCTAGGTGAATCACACCGTCAACACCCTCAGTCGCGGCCAGCAAATCGGGTAGACGCATCAGATCAGCACGCACGATTTTGATACGCGGCTCATTCTGCAAATGTGCAATCGCGTCCATCGAACCAAACGAAAAGTTATCTAGCAGCAAAACCTCACGAGCGCCCTCTTTGAGGAGCAAATCGGCGGTATGTGATCCAACTAAGCTCGCCGCACCGGCGATCAGTATGCGCGAATCTTTTATGTTGAGCGCTTTGCCTTGCTTGACGGTTGTCATTGTCTCCAATCCTATTGATATATTTTAAACAGAAGGTGCTAGGTAAATAGGCGCGACGGACTCCAGCGGGGTCGGCACGACCCCCAATCGAGCATCCATCGGCTGGGCGGCGACGTTATCGACTGTCAGGGACGCCAAATTATCTCGAGAAAGCAGCGGCTCGCCCGGCAGCATCTCAAAAGCAAATGCCTGTAAGCGACCCAAGCTCATTGGTAAGTTCACCACCATACGAGGGTGACCACTCCACAAGGCAGCGAGTTTAACGAGCTCGCCTAATGTGTAGACACGCGGCCCTGCCAAGTCGAATGTCTGATTACTTGCAAAGGGGGCGTTCGCCGCATTCATCATCGCGCTCGTCACATCGGACACATACACCGGCTGCATTTTTGCGTAAGCACCGGCCATCGGCAAGATGGGCAAATACTTTGCAAGTCCGGCAAACATATTCATGAAACTATCTTGAGGTCCAAACACAACCGAGGGTCTAAAAATCGTGTAAGTCTCGTGCGTAGCGCCCTCATAGGCTTGTTTAATTGCGGCCTCGCCCGCAGCCTTCGAGCGCAAATAACCACTCGGACCTTTTTCATCCGCACCAAGTGCGCTGATGTGCATAAAACGAGGGGTGCCCATGCGACGACAAGCGAGCGCGATACGTTTGGGTAACTGAACGTGCGCCCGATCAAAGTCTGGTCCGAAGGGATCGCCGCTACGGCTGTGCAAGATACCGACGAGGTTCACAACCAAATCGCAACCGTCGACTAATCGATCAAGCGTTGCATCATCATGGACATCTGCCTGCATAACCGTCACAGTAGGATGCACCATGAGCTCGCGTCCCCGCTTGTATTGCCGCGTCGGCACATGCACAACATGTCCCTGGGCGACGAGCCGCCCCACTAGATGGCGTCCAATGAAACCTGCACCACCAATCACAAGCACGCGCATGTTGTATTACCCCTTTAACAATCAATGATCAAGATTGCGTCAAGAAACCCGCATAGGCTGCCAAATCAACGTTTCCGCCGCTCAATATCACCCCTACGCGGGCGCCTTTTTCAACTGGCAAGGCGCCGTGCATCAGCGCTGCCGCACCGAGACAACCGGTCGGCTCAACAACAATTTTCATACGCTCGGCAAAGAACTTCATCGTTGCAATGAGTTGTGGATCCGTCACAGTCAAGATGTCTTTGACACGCTGCTTAATGACTCCGAAGGTCAACTGACCAAGGTACAGGGTCAGCGCGCCGTCTGCGATTGAGCGCGGTGGCTCAATACGAATAACCTCGCCCTTACGCAACGACTGCTGTCCGTCATTCCCAGCCTCGGGCTCGACACCAAATACCTTGCACTGGGGGCTGAGCGCACTTGCAGCTAAGGCGCTACCCGCCAACAGTCCACCACCACCAAGACACACTAACAGATAGTCCAATTCGCCCACGTCTTCAAAGAGCTCTAGGGCGGCGGTACCCTGCCCTGCAATCACATGGAGATGGTCGTACGGTGGAATAATCGCCATCCCTGTTTTTTCTTGAATTTCACGCGCGACGACCTCGCGATCTTGCTTGTAGCGGTCATAACTAACCACCGTCGCACCATATTCTTGTGTCGCAGCTTTTTTTGCGGCTGGAGCATCGTGCGGCATGATAATCGTCGTTGCAACACCCAGCAGTTTCCCGGCCAAAGCAATTGCTTGCGCATGATTACCCGACGAGTAAGTCAACACCCCAGCTCGTCGTTGTTCGGGCGATAAATTCGCAATCGCGTTGTACCCACCCCGAAACTTGAATGCACCCATTCTTTGCAGGTTTTCACATTTAAAAAAGACCTTGGCACCCGTCATACGGTCAGCCGTGGCAGAGGTCAGCACAGGAGTCCGGTGCGCAACCCCCTTGAGGGTCTTGGCAGCGCTTGCAACATCTTCGTATGTGGGTAGAACTAAGGACATAGCTTTCCTTTAATTTCAGGATAAAAGTGTGGGATAGTGTACGATTGTCTAGCCGTCTTTGTGCGCCCCGCACACCCAACGGATTTTTTGAACAATACATGGCCATCCAGTCCGATTCCTTAAGTTCGCGTGCCGAGGCTTCGCGCCTTGTCACCCCACAAGCCGTCACCCCCAACGAAGAGTCAATCGAGCGGGCGTTACGTCCTCGCGCCCTCGAGGAATACGTTGGGCAGCAGCGGGTCCGCGATCAGCTTCAGATCTTCATTGCGGCTGCGCGTAACCGACAAGAATCGCTTGACCACGTACTACTGTTCGGCCCGCCTGGGTTGGGGAAAACAACGCTCGCACACATCATTGCGCACGAAATGGGCGTCAATTTGCGCCAAACCTCTGGTCCTGTGCTGGAGAGACCAGGCGACTTGGCGGCACTGCTGACGAATCTCGAGCGCAACGACGTCCTATTTATTGACGAAATCCATCGGCTATCGCCCGTGGTAGAAGAAATCCTTTACCCTGCCTTGGAAGATTTCCAGATCGATATTCTGATCGGGGAAGGTCCTGCCGCGCGCAGCGTAAAGCTTGATTTACAGCCCTTCACGCTGGTGGGAGCCACTACCCGTGCGGGTATGCTGACCAACCCACTGCGTGACCGCTTTGGCATCGTATCGAGGCTTGAGTTTTACACACCCGAAGAGCTCACCCGTATCGCCACGCGCAGCGCCGGTCTGCTGCAAGCGCCCATCACACCTGACGGTGCGTCGGAAGTCGCTCGCCGGGCACGGGGCACGCCCCGCATTGCCAATCGCTTGCTACGTCGAGTGCGTGACTACGCCCAAGTGAAAGCCGGAGGCACGATCGACGCAAACGTCGCAAACGCCGCGCTTTCAATGCTTGAAGTTGACCCCCAAGGACTGGATCTCATGGATCGCAAGCTGCTAGAGGCTGTTGTACACAAATTTGACGGGGGTCCGGTCGGTGTCGATAGTCTTGCTGCCGCGATCGGGGAAGAGCGGGACACGATCGAAGATGTAATTGAACCCTACCTGATCCAGCACGGCTACTTGCAACGCACGCCACGCGGTCGAATGGCAACACAGACCACTTGGCGTCATCTCGGACTAACGCCACCCAAAGCTTCTTCTAACGACGGTCCACTTTTTAGTTAGCGTACAACACGCCATAATCAAGCGTGTTCAAAGGCTTCGATACAAGCCAAAATAGACTGCCCGTACGACTCGAGCTTGCGTGCGCCCACACCGTTGACATGCGCCAATGTCTCTAGACTCGTCGGACGGGCCATGGCGATTTCTTTAAGCGTTGCATCGTGAAAAATGACGTAGGCGGGTACCCCATGACTTCGGGCAATCTCTGCCCGCCAGCTGCGTAAGGCCTCGAAAATGGGCTGTGCGGCGGGAGGCAAATCGGTGGCCGTCGCTTTGTTCCGTGCAGTCGTTGGACGCACTGGGCGATCCGCCTCGCGTCTGAGCATTAGCGTGCGCTCGCCTTTCAGCACAGCACGACTAGCGTCTGTTAGCGCCAACGTGCCATAGCCCTCTTGGTCCACCATCAACAAGCCGTGAGCGAGCAGTTGCCGCAGCACGCTGCGCCAGCCCTGCTCCGAGATATCCGCGCCAACCCCAAAGACTGAAAGTTCTTGATGATCATGATCCAGAACACGTGGCGTCTTCTTTCCACGCAACACATCGATCAGATGACCTGCACCATAACGCTGACCGCGCTCCTTCCAAAGTCGATAAATCGCAGACAACATTTTTTGAGCCGCGATTGTTCCATCCCAAGCTTGTGGTGGCGTCAAGCAGTTATCGCAATTGCCACAGGCAGTAATGGTTTGACCAAAATATTGCAGCAAGCCGACTCGTCGACAAGCGATTGTTTCGCAAAGGCCCAACATGGCTTCAAGTTGGCTACCAAGGCGACGACGAAACGCATCGTCGCCGGTCGATTCATCAATCATACGGCGCTGCTGTACGACGTCCTGCAGTCCATAGGCAAGCCAGGCGGTCGCAGGCAAGCCATCACGCCCTGCGCGGCCGGTCTCTTGATAATAGCCCTCGACGGATTTCGGCATATCGATGTGCGCAACAAACCGGACATCTGGCTTATCAATCCCCATACCAAAAGCGATCGTTGCCACCATGACCAAACCATCTTCACGCAAAAATCGTGACTGATTTTGCGCTCGTATCGCCGTGCCTAAGCCTGCGTGGTAAGGCAGCGCCTGAATTCCCTGCTCACATAAATAAGCGGCTGTATCATCGACCTTATTACGGGACAAACAGTACACAATGCCTGAATCGCCTTTGTGCTCCTCACGCAATAACTGTAAGAGTTGTTTGCGCACATCTTGTTTTTCAACGATGTGGTAGCGCACATTTGGGCGATCAAAGCTCGCGATGAAGTGACTCGCGTCTGTCAGCGCTAACCGCTCGACAATCTCGCGCCGCGTCACATCTGTCGCGGTCGCAGTCAGCGCAATACGCGGCACATTGGGCCAACGCTCATGCAACATCGACAGCCCCAGATACTCGGGGCGGAAATCATGGCCCCACTGCGAGACACAGTGCGCTTCGTCGATCGCAAACAAGGCGATCTGACCACGCTCGAGCAATTGCATACAACGATCGGTCAGCAGTCGTTCCGGGGCAACATAGAGCAAATCATATTCACCTCGCAAAAAGGCTTGCTCCACGTCGCGTGATACCTGCCAGTCCTGCGTTGAATTTAAATACGCCGCACGCACGCCAAGCTCAGTTAAGGCGTCCACTTGATCCTGCATCAAGGCAATCAGAGGTGAAATGACGATCCCCGTACCGGGACGCACCAGCGCAGGTACCTGATAGCAGAGAGACTTGCCCCCGCCCGTCGGCATCAAGACGAGCGCGTCACCGCCATTGATCACATGCTCAACAATTGCCGCTTGATCACCCCGAAAGGATTCATAGCCAAACACGCTGGCGAGCACACGCCGCGCGCTTTTGTTTGAGGCGATTCTTCCTGCTGCCTCAGAGGGGACGGCATTGGCCGCAACAGGGTGCGACTTAGACATAGACAAGCATGAGCAACGGCATGCCCGGATTGTAGTGGATACACTTGCTGAAACGGTCAGGACGCTGCACACTACACAAAAAGGAATTACAAATCATGTCAGAGGTACGTACCAAAATTTTGGTGATTGACGACGACCCGGCGCTCCGCCAGTTGCTCGCCGATTACCTTAATAAGCACGGCTTTGACACGCTGCTTGCTCCCGACGCGCGCAGCCTCCCTTCTTTAATTCAACGCTTTACGCCGGAATTACTCGTGCTCGATCGCATGATGCCCGGCGGAGATGGGGCCGAGGCCTTACGTGCGTTACGAAACCAAGGCGAAGATATCCCAGTCATCCTTCTTACAGCGCGTGACGAATCGGCTGACCGCATCATCGGTTTGGAGGCGGGTGCGGACGACTATGTTGGCAAACCCTTTGATCCGAGGGAGTTACTCGCCCGCATCCAAGCCGTTTTGAGACGTAAAAGCGGTACCTCAACAAGCAAGCGTAACGCGCCCATCGTGTTTGGTGATTTTGTATTCGACCCAGTCATGCGCCAACTTCGCAAGCACGACCAGATCGTCAAACTGACTGGTGGCGAAATCAATTTACTCGAGGCACTCTTACAAAGCGCAGGTAAACCGCTCTCACGCGAGCGACTGATGAGCCTTGCACGTGACGATGAGGCAGGAGAACGCAGCGACCGTGCGATCGACATCGCGATTCTGCGCTTGAGACGAGCCCTCGGAGATGACCCCAAACAACCCCGTTGGATTCAAACAGTCTGGGGAACTGGCTACCGTTTTTCACCATGAAAAATTCGCCTTCACTTGTGCCACAGTCTCTACGTGCTCGTTTAATTGCACTACTGCTGGCGAGCGTGATCGCGGGGCAATTCGCGACACTTTATCTCGCTTCGCTCTATCAACGGGATCATGCACAGACAGTTGCCCTAGACCTCATCGCAACCACTATCCGTGCGCTGCATTTCTCAATGGATCATGCGGCACCGGCAGACAAGGCCGAATTTGTGAGACAGGCCTCAGAGGGGCAATGGCGACTATGGTCACGCCCGCTACCGAATGACGTACGACTTTTACGCAAACCTACTCCCTTCAATGCAGAAGCAGCCCGTATTCAACCCGCGCAAGAAAAGCAAGCGAATACTCAAGCTGGGGTACGTCGACTCACTAATCGCGCTACGACTGATTCAGACCTAGGGGTAGCGGACGGCATGCAAGCCGAACGTGCAAGCAGCTCGAGCGACCGCAACATCAACAGTTTGCTAGAAAGTTTGAATGAACGCCTGAGCGGAGATAGCCGTGTTGCGATCTCTTATGGGCAATCACCCGAGCTCTATATTTCACTGCCGCAGCTTACTGAGCCCGTGCCAGGACGCCTGCGCGACTGGCTGGTGATTCCACTTGAACAGCTCAAACCGCCTCTAGCCAGCTCTCTTGTGGTGTATTGGCTCATTGGCTTATTGGTCATCATGCTAATTGGGATTTTGTTTTCTTGGCATGTCACAAGACCAATCACCCGCCTGATGCAGGCAACCGATCAACTCGCCGCCGGAGCACCTGCCCCAGTTGATCCAACTGGCCCCACGGAATTGAAGGTTTTAGGCGACCGATTTAACGTCATGCTGGAGGCACTGCGAACAGCCGAGTCGACAAAGCGTACCCTGCTGGCTGGCTTGCCCCACGACTTAAAGGCGCCTCTCGCACGCATGTGGCTGCGCGCGGAAATGTCGGAAGAACCGACACTCAAAGAAGGGATGCGAAGCGACCTACAGGATATGCAGCACATCGTCGATCAGTTCATTCACTATCTGCGGGGCACTGACCTAGAGTCCTACCGTTTCACGACATTTTCTTTAGACCAATGGCTGCGTGCACGCGTCACGACGTGGCAGCAAGCCGGCAAGGCGATTCATCTTGACGCGCCCCCGGCGCGATGCGCAATCCGGGGCGATCAGGTTGCACTTTCTCGACTGCTGGACAATCTCATTGGCAATGCGCTGCATCATGGTGCTCCACCTATCCATGTGCGTCTCACAATCGAGGCAAATACTGCGGCTCTTATGGTGGTCGATCACGGCCCTGGCATTCCGCAAGCGCTTCGCGCCGAGGCGCTCAAGCCATTCGTGCGACTCGACGAAGCGCGCACCCGGTCTGGCAACGTTGGTCTTGGACTATCCCTTGTCGAATCCATTGTGCGCGCACACCTGGGGAGCTTGACCCTCGACCAAGGCCCCGAGGGCGGACTACAAGTCGAAGTTCGTCTGCCCGTCCTCACGACGGTATAACCCTCATATCAGGGTTCTTCTGGGTAGGATTCCCTCTGTCGTGGCAAAATGTACGTTTGACGCATTTCATCACCTACTTTAAACGGTATGACCCAAGACACCTCCGCTCCTGTCACAACGAATTTTCTGCGCAATATTATCGATGCCGATCTCGCCGCGGGTAAATTCGTCGGCAAACGCTGGTCGGGTGGACCCGGGCCTGCCCCCGTTCAAGCAAGTGCCGCAGTCGATCTCGCGCGCATTCGCACCCGTTTCCCTCCCGAGCCGAATGGATATTTGCACATTGGTCATGCAAAAAGCATTTGTCTTAATTTTGGGTTAGCGCGTGATTACGGTGGGGTATGCCATCTTCGGTTTGACGACACCAATCCAGAGAAAGAAGAACAAGAGTACGTCGATGCCATTATCGACGCTGTGAAGTGGCTCGGCTTTGATTGGAAATCAAACAATAGCGAACATCTGTACTTCGCCAGCAGCTACTTCGAGACGATGTATGCGTGCGCGGAAGCGTTGATCACCGCCGGCCATGCCTATGTAGACGAACAAAGCCCTGAAGAGATGCGCATGATGCGGGGGACGCTCACAGAGCCTGGCAAAAATTCCCCTTTCCGCGACCGTCCGGCCCAAGAGTCTTTACAGTTACTACGCGATATGCGCGCTGGAAAGCACGCGGATGGCAGCATGGCGTTACGCGCACGTATCGACATGCGCTCGCCGAACATCAACTTACGTGATCCGGTTCTCTATCGCATCCGTCACGCCACGCATCACCGCACTGGTAACGAGTGGTGTATTTACCCGATGTATGCCTTCGCGCATCCAATCGAGGATGCCCTCGAAGGAATTACGCACAGCATTTGTACGCTGGAATTTGAAGACCAACGTCCGTTTTATGACTGGACACTTAATCGCCTCAAAGAGCTTGGAATATTCACGGCACCGTTGCCTCATCAGTACGAATTCGCTCGGCTAAACATGAGCTATATCGTGACCAGTAAGCGTAAACTGCTTCAGCTCGTCAAAGACGGTCACGTTAAAGGATGGGACGATCCCCGCATGCCAACGATTGCAGGCTTGCGTCGCCGCGGTTATACCGCGTCTGCTCTACGTTTGTTCTGCGAGCGGACCGGCGTCTCGAAATCTAACTCTCGGATTGATTACAGCCTGCTTGACCAAGCACTTCGCGAAGATCAAGATCCAGTTGCGCTTCGCTCGGTCGCCATCCTTGATCCACTCAAGCTTGTCATCACGAACTTTCCCGACAACCATGTCGAGCCCTGTCATGCACCGCGCAACCCACACTCACCTGATGCAGGCATGCGTGAGTTTGGTTTAACGCGCGAAGTCTGGATTGAGCGCGAGGACTTCGCAGAGATCCCCCCCAAAAAATATTTTAGGCTCTTCCCCGGTAACAGTGTGCGGCTGAAATACGGCTATGTCGTCACCTGCACCGGCTGCATCAAAGACACCGAAGGGAATATCATCGAAGTTCACGCTGAATACAACCCAGACACGAAAAGTGGTACGCCAGGATCAGACGCTGTGAAAGTGAAAGGTACCGTGACGTGGATCAGCACCGCACAAGCTGTCTCGGCTGAAATTCGTCTGTACGACAGACTGTTTTCCGAGCCATTCCCAGACGCTGGAGATAACGACTTCTTAAACTGCCTGAATCCGCAGTCTGTACAAGTGGTCAGGGCGTTTTTGGAGCCTGGCACAACACTTACACCAGGCGTCGTGACACAATTTGAGCGCCTAGGCTACTTCGTCGTTGACTCGACAGATTCCAGCCCCAATGCGCCTGTATTCAATCGTGTCACCACACTGAAAGACACGTGGGCTGCGGCAACCTAAAGACGCAGTAATTCTGCGGCCTTAACGAGAGCAGCTGGCATCGGCACAGGTCGATTGGATTCTCGATCAACATAGACGTGGACAAAATACCCTTGTGCCGAAGCAGTCTGATCATCGTTTCTGAAAACACCAACCTCATAGCGAATACTGCTCGTTCCTAAATGAGCGAGTCGTAGTCCGACGTAGACCGTGTCCGGAAAGGCGAGCGAGCTGTAATAACGACACTGCGTTTCTGCGACCAACCCGACAATCTTGGATTGTTGAAGATCGAGCACACCGTGCTCGATCAAGAACGCATTCACGGCCGTATCGAAATACGAGTAATAGACCACGTTATTCACATGACCAAAGACATCATTGTCTTTCCAGCGCGTTTCAATGCGATGGAAATGCGCAAACGCACTACGCGTCTCTGCCGGCGGACGACTCATGATTAACGCAGCGCCTTGTAACGAATACGTTTCGGTGCAGCACCTGCTTCGCCTAAACGCCGCTTCTTGTCAGCCTCGTACTCTTGATAGTTCCCATCGAAAAACACAACTTGTGAGTCGCCCTCAAAAGCAAGTATGTGCGTCGCGATCCGGTCCAAGAACCAGCGATCATGACTAATCACCATGATCGAGCCTGCAAACTCAAGTAGGGCATCTTCTAGCGCCCGCAAGGTTTCCACATCGAGATCGTTCGACGGTTCGTCAAGAAGCAACACATTGCCGCCCGTGATCAATGTCTTGGCCAAGTGCAAACGGCCGCGCTCGCCGCCCGACAATTGCCCCACCTGTTTACCCTGATCTGCGCCTTTAAAGTTGAAACGACCGAGGTAAGCCCGGGCGGGCATTTCGAAACGACCAACCGTCAACAAGTCGGCGCCATCGGCGATGGTATCGAAGACCGTTTTTGCATCAGGCAATGCGTCGCGTGACTGATCGACAAAGGCGATTTTGACTGTTTGACCGATCTTGACCTCACCGCTGTCAGGCGTGTCCTTGCCAGCAATCATCCGGAAGAGCGTCGACTTACCGGCCCCGTTCGGACCAATAATGCCGACGATCGCACCCGGTGGTACCCGGAAGCTCACGTTATCCATCAGCAACTTATCGCCAAAGGCTTTAGTGACATTCACAAACTCAATGGCATCATTCCCCAGACGCTCAGCGACAGGAATAAAAATCTCCTGCGTCTCGTTGCGCTTCTGATATTCGTGGGATGACAGCTCTTCAAAGCGCGTCATACGTGCCTTGGCTTTTGCTTGACGACCTTTTGCGTTTTGACGCACCCACTCAAGTTCTTTCTTGATCGTTTTTTGCCGTGCAGATTCGCTCGCCTCTTCTTGCTTGAGACGATCATTTTTTTGCTCGAGCCACGAACTGTAATTACCTTTCCAAGGAATACCGTGACCTCGGTCGAGTTCCAGAATCCACTCAGCCGCGTTATCCAAGAAGTATCGGTCGTGTGTCACGCCAACGACCGTGCCGGGAAACTTTGCTAAAAACTGCTCAAGCCACTCAACGCTTTCCGCGTCAAGGTGGTTGGTCGGTTCGTCTAACAACAACATATCTGGCTTGGAGAGCAACAAGCGACAGAGGGCGACGCGACGTTTTTCCCCACCCGACAGCTTACCGACGTTCGCATCCCAAGGGGGCAGACGCAAGGCGTCTGCTGCGATCTCCATCTGCGTCTCCATATCATCCGAGCCGCTTGAAGCCGCAGCGGAAATGATGGCTTCAAGTTCAGCCTGCTCCGCCGCAAGTTTGTCGAAATCCGCGTCTGGCTCTGCGTAGGCCGCATAGACTTCATCGAGCCGCTTTTTCGCGGCCATCACCGCGCCAAGACCCTCTTCTACCGCCTGACGAACGGTGTGCTCTGGATTAAGTTTTGGCTCCTGCTCAAGGTAACCAATATTCAGTCCAGGCATCGGTACGGCTTCACCCTCGATTTCTTTATCAACGCCCGCCATAATTTTTAGCAGCGTCGACTTACCTGAGCCGTTCAACCCGAGAACGCCGATTTTCGCGCCGGGAAAGAACGATAAAGAAATATCGCGAAGAATTTGCCGCTTGGGAGGGACAACTTTTCCCACTCGGTGCATGGTGTATACGTATTGAGCCATAAGTCCAACGATGAATAGAACGGAGATGCCCTATTGTAGAGCTTAGGCAGGCCCCTGGTGCAGCTTCACGCGAGTCAAAAGGCTATGATGACGACTGTGATCCCAAAATCTTGAATCCGACCATGACGACCCCTGACCATACGCTGCGCTTTACAGAACAAGAACTCTCCATGCTGGGCAAAACAGCGGATGGTTTAAGCGCCTATATGGGCAAATCGGTACTCGCTGAAGTGGGGATGGATGATGACGCGGAATGGGTCATTTTCGCGATTCCGCTCGGCGTGGATGAAACGCCAGACGAAAAGGCGACTCACGTCCAAATGGGTGGTCCGGGAGCGCGCTTTGTCGGTAACCGCGGGGGCCTAGATTTAGATACCGAGGTCTACGACTGCCAGTACCTTTGGGCGATACAAATCACAGACGATCCTGAGGCGCGCTTTGTAAGACTGGATCAGAATGGTGACGAATTCGACTACGCCATGGAACTCGGCGAGCTGCTGCCGTTTGACCTCACCGATGAGGCGCTACCCGACCCAGACCTTGAACTGCTTGAGGATCTCGAGGATGACGATGAGTCAGAGCAAGATGGGCAGTCGGACGAACCGCCCAAACCACCCTCGATTCACTAAGCCTGCATTGGCCAGCCCTGCACGACACCGTGGCAGGCAATCTCAACGCCCTTAAAGTTCTGTATCGCTGGTGACTCCGATCGGCATATGTCTCGCGCGAACGGGCAACGCGGATGAAAGGTACAACCCGATGGTGGATTTAACGGATTAGGGACCTCTCCCGCAACAGGCGTGCGAGAGCCGCCCTGTCCAGTCATATCGGGAATCGCCGACAACAGCATTCGAGTGTACGGATGCTTGGGGTTTGAAAACAAGGTATCTCGATCCGCGATCTCAACAATACGACCCAGATACATCACGCCCACGCGATCGGCCACGTGATGCACAACCGCGAGGTTGTGCGAGATAAATAAATAGGTCAGGCCCAGATTGCGCTGCAAATCCTTCATGATGTTCAGAACCTGCGCCTGAACCGAGACATCCAGCGCAGAGGTGGGCTCATCGCACACCAGAAATTCGGGATTCACTGCAAGCGCGCGCGCAATCGAAATACGCTGACGCTGCCCCCCTGAAAACTGATGTGGAAATCTCGTTTTGTCCGTAGGATGCAGACCTACTTGTGTTAACAATGCGTCTACGCGCGCCTCCCGCTCTGCGGGGGTAAGCGTGGTGTGTGCAAGGATGGGCTCAGCAATGATTCTGCCAACCCGCCAGCGTGGGTTCAGACTTGCGTACGGATCCTGAAAAATCATCTGCAAGCGCTTGCGCAACGCCAAACCACCTCGCCCTTTCATATTGGAAAGCGGCTGACCATCGAACAAAATACTGCCTTGTGTCAGTGGATATAAACCCACCAACAATCGAGCGATCGTTGATTTGCCACAACCCGACTCGCCGACCAAGGCCAATGTTTCACCCTTGCGAATACTAAAAGAAACACCATCAACAGCACGCAACAAGGTACGTGGCTTGCGAGACAAAACTCGTTCTAACCACGGCGCCGAAACATCAAACCAACGCGCAGCATCATTGACCTCAACCAACGCTCGCTCAGTTGTCATACGACCTCCTTGGCGGAATGGAGCCAACACGCCGCTTGAGACGTGCCCAACTGTTGAAGCTCTGGGCGCTCCACCCGACAACGATCCATCACTTTAGGGCAGCGCGGATTAAACGCACAGCCAGAGGGAATAGCTGTAAGTCTGGGCATGCTGCCATCGATTTGAACTAAACGTTCAACATGCTGATGAATCGAGGGGATAGAGCCCATGAGTCCAACCGAATAAGGGTGCCGAGGCGAATGTATGACATCGCGCACTTTCCCAATTTCGGCCACTCGTCCCGCATACATCACGACGACTCTATCTGCCGTTTCAGCGATCACACCCATGTCGTGCGTAATCAGCATGACCGCTGCGCCTTGCTCCCGGCACATCTTTTTTAACAGTTCAATGATTTGCGCTTGTATCGACACATCGAGTGCTGTCGTTGGCTCATCAGCCACAATCAACTTAGGTTGTGCGGCCAGAGCAAGCGCGATCACTACACGCTGCCGCATTCCGCCAGAGAATTGATGGGGATAATGATCAATACGTTCACGCGCTGCTGGTATGCCAGTTGCCTCAAGCAACTCAATCGCCCGATTACGCGCCTGCGTCCAGGTCATCGGTAAATGCGTCACAATCGTTTCGGCAATTTGATGCCCAACGGTATAGAGCGGATTGAGTGAGGTCAACGGATCTTGAAAAATGGCACCGATTTCACGCCCACGGATACGGCGCATTTCCTCATCGGGCAGCTGATCAATACGACGCCCCTCTAGCAGAATCTGCCCACCAGAGACACGCCCGGGAGGTTCAAGCAGGCCGATGATCGCCGCGCCGGTCAATGACTTACCTGCACCTGACTCACCCACTACACCCACCACTTCTCCAGCGGCGATCGAAAACGACACTTCGTTTAGTGCCTTGAGTGTGCCTCGACGGGTCGGAAACTCAACACTCAAGTCTTTAATTTCTAGAATATTCGCCATCTGCGGTCTCAACTCAAACGGGGATTTAAAGCGTCACGCAGCCAATCCCCCAATAGGTTGACAGACAACACCAGCAATACCAGCGCAGCGCCAGGAAAAATCGTGATCCACCATTCTCCGGAAAAGAGAAAATCGTTTCCGATCCGGATCAGCGTTCCGAGTGATGGCGAAGTGGGCGGCACACCCACGCCAAGAAAGGACAATGTCGCTTCGGTGATGATCGCGGTTGCTAAGTGCACCGTCCCCAAGACAAGCACTGGGCCCAAGACGTTTGGCAAGACATGGCGAAACATAATCACGGGTGATGAAATTCCAATCACTCGAGCTGCCTGCACATACTCTCGATTTTTTTCGACTAAGGTCGAACCGCGAACTGTGCGCGCATACTGAGGCCATCCTGCCAGCGCAATGGCACCGACGAGCACAGGGAAGGCAATCACTTCGTGCATATCCCCAGGCACAACGGCCCGAGCAACGCCGTCGATCAGCAATGCAATCAAAATAGCAGGGAAAGAAAGCTGCACATCGGCAACGCGCATAATGAGTGCATCCACGCGACCACCGGCATACCCCGAGATCAAACCCAAGACAATACCAAGCGACATCGCCCCCGCTACCGCGGCTAGACCAATCAGTAACGATACTTTCGTGCCGTACATCAACGCCGACAACATGTCACGGCCTTGGCTATCGGTACCCAATAAGTATTTGGTGGTGCCCTCGGCAAGCCACACCGGTGGCTTCAACGCGTCAAGCAAATCGATCGTTGCGAGGTCAAACGGATTATGTGGCGCAATCCAAGGCGCGCCGAAAGCAGCCACAAGCAAACCGAGTAACAGAAACGTCGCGAGCATAGCGACCGGCGTATGGCGCCAAGACCAGGCCAGATCACCGTCCCAAAAACGTGCAAATGCTGCGCGCATCAGTGACCCCCTCCGGATTTAGCCAAGCCAACACGCAAGCGCGGATCGACTGCGAAGTAAAGAAGATCAACCGTTAAATTAATCACAACAAAGATAAGAGAAATCAAACAAAGATAGGCAGCCATAACAGGAATGTCTGCAAACTGAACGGCTTGAATGAAGAGAAGACCCATGCCGGGCCACTGAAAGACGGTTTCAGTCACAATCGCAAATGCAATAATTCCGCCCAATTGCAAACCCATGATCGTAATGACGGGAACAAGCGTATTCTTCAAGGCGTGACCGAAATGAATGGCACGCTTTGTTAGACCACGCGCACGAGCGAATTTGATGTAATCCGCACGCAGCACCTCGAGCATCTCAGAGCGTACCAAGCGCATCACGAGTGCCACCTGAAAAAGTGACAAAGTGACAGCGGGCAGAATTAAGTGATGCCAACCACTCGCAGTCAATAAGCCTGTCGACCACCATCCAAGGCGAATAGTATCGCCGCGCCCGTAGCTTGGTAACCAACCCAACTGAACCGAAAAGATCAGTATGAGCAAAATACCGATGAGGAAGGTGGGGAGCGAGACGCCAAACAAAGAAAAAGCGAGTAAAGCTTGCGAGATTTTGCCGTGACGCTTGAGGGCCGTATAAACGCCTAGCGGGACGCCCACAACCAGGGCAATTAAGGCAGCAGCAATTGATAACTCGAGCGTTGCAGGCAGACGCTCGCGCAACAATAGTGATACCTTTTGGCCTTGACGCAAAGACAAGCCGAAGTCACCCTGAATCGCATTGGCAAGAAAGTGATAGAACTGGACGAATACGGGATCATTGAGTCCAAGGGACTGGCGCAGCTCTTCGCGCTCAGCGGGGGTTCCCTCTTGGCCGAGCATGATCATGACGGGATCGCCAACGTACTGAAAAAGCACGAAGGCTAGCAGTGCAACTGCCAGCATGACGCCAATCGCCTGGATCAATCGGCGCAAAATAAAAGCAAACATGAATTCTCAGTACAGAGTCTAAGTCATCCAACACCCAGGCTGCGCAGACGCGCGCCTGGGTGCTCACATGGATTACTTGATTATGATGCGCTCAACAACTGGACGGTTGTTGGGTTGATGCGTGATTTCAATATTTTTCTTCATTGCCCAAGGAATTACTTGGTCATGCAAAGGAATGGTACCGAACTCTTTCGCATGAATCGTAAACGCTTCGCGAATCATGGCAGTGCGTTTCGCATCATCAACCTCTGTCTTGACTGCGTCGATCAGGGCATCAACTTTGGGGTTGGAGTAACCACCGTAGTTAAATGCGCCTGC
>JACCDX010145017.1_pt1 | contig 22792 bp, 32 predicted proteins | sample 7449681 | NCBI WGS metagenome assembly JACCDX01 (sample SAMN15323450, study PRJNA562643) | freshwater metagenome | isolation source: river surface water | place: USA:Blue River Watershed | collected 2017-08-18
AGTCAAGTGTTTGGACTTATCAAATCAAGGTCATAGAAATACATTGACTTGGTACTTATGAGCCAGGTTTAGGATGGATATGTGTGCCCATCCTTAATTAATCAAAAAAGCTATGAAAACGTCATGACCGCCAACGCCGTTAAGAGTTTGCAAACAACTGGTGCCTTATGTAAGACTGCAAACGTAACTCGCGGTCAGTTGCGTTTGTACGAGAAAGAGGGGCTCATCTCACCACAAAGACGAACAGATGCAGGTTATCGTCAATATAGTAGAGAGACAATTGACCGCCTTAAGGTAATATTTCATCTAAAGGAACTTGGACTCACGCTTGCAGAAATCGCACTTTTACTGGCGGATCGCGATCAAGGAGTTCTTGATGAAAAAGCATTGCAACAACTGGCATCCAATGTGCTGGCAAAAATAAATGAGCGCATTGCAAGTCTGCAAGTAATCCGAGACTATGTGGAGCCCGTTGCAATTGGTGATATGCGAGTGTTAAATGAACCTGACTGCAGCTTCGTTGTTGAGTTTATGACTGCATTGAAAGTCACAAAGTGAAAGTAAAAGTGTTGAACAACGCAAAAAAATCACTTTGAATTGAATTTGCATCCAAATTTGAGCCACCCCAATTGCCTATCCTGCTCGATTTTTAAGCAAGGATGGAAGACATCAAGCGTCCAGTAACGGGACGATGATTTCTCAGGTTTGATTCCGCGTATAGACCGTGCTTTTGGAGGGCATTTACGTTTTGTTGGATCAGTTTCGCTCAGCTAATGCTAAGTAAGCGCCTAATCCAATCATTGTGACGCCTGAAGTTTTAACCATTATTTTTTCTCGCTGAGCTCGCTTTGCGCTTGATGTAAGCAGTCGGTTTGCCCCCAAGACTGCAAGAACATCCACAAATGTATTGAGCACGACGCAAATACCCCCTAACAAAACAAGTTGTGGCATTAAAGGTTCATAGGAGTTAGTGAATTGAGGTAGAAATGCCAGAAAGAAAAGGGCAGTTTTAACATTGAGGGCTTCAACAGCTATACCTTCAAAGAAAGCACGACGAGCTCCTTGTGGTGATATTTCTTCATTGGTATGGGCAGCATTTTTTGAAAAGAGCATACGAAAGCCTAAGTAAAACAAGTAGGCAGCTCCCACATACTTCACAATGCTAAAAGCAAATGCTGATTGGGCAATGATTAGCGAAACGCCAAGTGCTGATGCCATCACGTGTATCAAGCCGCCTAAGCCTGTTCCAAGACAAGATGCCAAACCTTCTTTGCGACCACCAGATACCGTTCTTGCTACAACATAAGCAATGCCTGGACCAGGTGTGATGGCTAATACGAATGCCGCAATTAGAAATGGAATCATTGAGCTAGTCCTTTAAGTTGTAAATTGTTATCCACAAAACGTTTAATTGAAGATTCAGGTGATTGCGATATGAAGGCTATTATCTCCATACTGATTGAACCGTCTCAACAAGTTTGTGCTCAGCGTAGAGACTGTGCTTGTGGGTTGAGGTGGAGATCAAGTTTGGATCTGTAAGGATGCTGCGAAATCTTTGAAGTTTTTTCTAAACTACATCATCTTCAAATCATCAGTGTTTCAAAAAAGTCATCTTCAAAAAAAAGAATGACCCAAAATTTCTAGGGCTTTTTACGAGTGATGTTGTATTTATGCTATGTAGCATTTATACTATGTCTATGAGTAGAAATGAAGAAGCCCCAGTCTATAACCGTATTGCCCAGCAGCGTGAACTGATCGGTATGAGCCGTCAGCAATTGGCTGAAATGGTCAATGTCCACTATCAAACCATTGGCTACTTAGAGCGAGGCGAATACAGCCCGAGCTTGGTTTTAGCACTACGTATTTCAGAAGCACTGAACATTGATGTTCAAAGTTTGTTTTCCATCAAACCATTTCCTAAAGGTAAAAGAAATGAATGATAAGACCGACAAAAAGTTTTATTGGGCAGAAGGTGTCACTAAGAAAGAAGTGATAAACAGCTTGAACGATAACAAGCCTTCAATATTTAGAAATCAAAGAAACAGAAAAGTACTGGTTGCAGCACTTTCTTTTTCTATCATTTTCCTTTTGCTGACGATTTTTATTGATCAACCCAAAATTAAATCGTATGTGGAATTTTTTCTGATGGCAGCAATTGTGATGTTTTACCTATTATTGCGGAAGGCTGTACGCCTGCTAGCAGATGCTCCCTCAGAGTTGTTAGACGAGAGGCAAATTAAACTTCGCAACAATGCGTACATATACGCTTACAGGTGGATGACTTACATCACCCTGATTTATTTTTGCTTTTACTACTTGATAAACAGAGAAGCAACTTCTGTACTATTTCCAAATAAGGAAGCTCATATTTCAACTTCACTCTTTTCAATTTGTATTTGGATGGCAAGCCTCCCATCTATGGTTTTAGCTTGGAGTATGCCGTCAGAGGATAACGCTTGATTGACTTAATGGATCTAATTTTTCCCTGTTTGATTTACCAAACTTTTGAATAAAGTTTGGGGTCTAGAAGGATGTCCTTTAAAAGGGCAAACTATGCGTATAAATCGTTAAGTCAGGTTTGGCTTTGACGGGTCTACCGTGCTACTGGCGAGTCGTTGTCATCAAGTGTCGTTTTACAGGACAGTTGGTGTGGGGTATTAATCAGCCAAGTAGAGGTCTTAATTCCACCCTGCGATGACACGCCTTTGACCCTTCAAAAGCCAGTCTCTTTGCAGTTTCATCATCGTTCGCTTGAATTAGCCAAAATCCACTGTAATTTTCTTTGGTATCGAACAGAGGCTTGCCTGTTGTGAAGTTGCTGTCGTTTCGGTTATCGATCACATTGGCATGAACAGGGGCTGTTAAGCCGCCTGCAAAAATCCAATGCCCCTTGTCTCTCAAATAATCATTGAAGGCATCTATGGCAACCATTTCTTCAGGTGTGCCAGATCCAGACAAATCGTCTATGACGAAGATGATGAATTTTTTCAACATGGCCTTTCTATTTAGAGATTGGCATTCCTCTAATTTTGTAGAAACTCACATCACTGCGTACAAAATGATGTGAGGTCTCTGGCAGCAGTCTATTATTTATTGGGTGCCTTGTATTTGGCAGCTTTTGTACCAGCGTTTGCCATAGCAGATCTCATCGCTTTGGTTGAAACTAATTCTTCTACTTGAATTTCTTGGAAGGCACCACTTGCCATCGTGATCATTTGTGCTTCGGTAATTTGTTCAGCAGTTCCTTCAATTAAACAAACGATGCTGCCATTTGAAATTGAAAACAATACTTCATGAGTTTTAAGTCCCAAGGATTTGAAAAGCGCTTTTGCAGCATCTCCTCTATCGCTGGGGGCAGCAAGCATGCCCTGGAAAGCTGTGGTGGTGTAGCGAGAACGAACTAGATATAAAGCCATGATGTGTCTCCTTAATTAAATAGGTAATTGACGAGCTAAGTTGCTTCGTACCCAACTGCTCAATCCGCTGCCAGTTGCGCGAGCAGACCAATCTTGAAATGCTGGATCACCATAGACTGCGTCTACACACTTACCGTAGGCTTCATAGCTGTCAAAGCGAGCGGCAAATACCATGTTGCCTACTTCGCCTGTTGACACGGCCCATATTGATACATCTGCCCCGTGTTTGCGCCAGATGGCAACGCTCTCAGACACGAAGCCCATGAACTTGGCCATGTCAGCGCCTGGATTGGGTTTAAATACTGCTTGTGAAATTATTTGTCCCATTTAAAGTTCCTCCGGATAAAGAAGTGCATGTGGTGTTAATCCACGGGTTTCAATTTAACGCTAGCACTTTAGAAATGAAATAGCTTTTGGAAATCATTTAACAAGGGTTTTCCTGAGTCATATTAAATTTCAGAGGTCGTTTGGCGATGACTCAAAATTGACTTAAAAGATCAATCTTTACACCATTAGAACTTTTGGACAAAGTTTCTTGCTATGCTGATTGGATTAGAAAACGCTCTCCACGCGGCTAAGTAAATACTGTTGTCCTAAGTTGTATTCAGCGTGGATGCCGTGATTGTGAACTTTGACAATTGAAGGCTAGATTGAACTTATTTCCAAAAATCACTGCATGGGCTAAAGCACTCAAATTTGATGTGCTTGCTGTTTGGTTTGCTCTAAAGTATCCAAGCATATCTATTTGGGCAAAGCTTGTATCTTTTTGCGCTGTTGCCTACGCTTTAAGTCCGATTGACTTGATACCAGATTTCATACCGGTATTAGGCTATTTGGATGATTTGATCATTGTTCCTGTTTTGATCTGGCTCGCTTTGAAATTGATTCCAGTTGATGTGATGAGACAAGCGCGGGAACAAGCAGTTGAACGGATCAATAGCAATCAAGCAAAACCAAAGAGCTATGTTGGCCTCCTTTTTGTTTTGGTGATTTGGTTGTTCTGCTTGGTACTTTTGTTAAAGCAATTCAACCAATGGATTTAATCGTTTACAGAAATTGAGGATAAATTTTTTGGTATTCGACCCTTAGTAAATTACATAGACATAGTTTGTCAAACACCGAAAAGCGATGTTAGGCTTGTACTGTGGCGCTTGTATTGGCGCAGGCGTTTTTACAATGCTGCCAAGTCACTATCTAGGTGGCGTTATTGGGTCGCTTTTGTGGCTGTTGAACTAGAAAATTAATCTGGGTCGGCAAGTATCGCCTTACGTGGAGATTAGTGTTTGGCCAATACTGCAAAATTCCTTGACTCGCTCAAGTGAATGCTTCAGACTCATAGTAATACTTGATCGCTGTTCAACTTTTTATGATCAATTCAAATCGCCACCCCTTTAAATATCTTGCCAAGTTGTTCCTTGCTGGTTTTCTGATTGCAGGGCTGATTGTTGTAGCGGCACAAGATTTGGCACCCAATATCTCATACGCCAAGTTGTTTGCTTATGTCTTTTTTGGACTTGCCGCTTTAGCCATAAATCTTGTTGGCTTGAGCGTAATTTATCTCAATGTTTATCAGTGGGTCTTACGCAAAGGTGGAACAGACACAGCTTGGTTTTGGTTCAGTAGTGAGCCCAAGGGCTTGATAGTTTTAAGAGAAAAGTGACGCAAGCATTGATTTTTTGACCTGACACCTTGGGTAGACTATGTCTACATTAGTTGGAAAAGATTTCTATGCAAATGAGTCCAGTCATTGCCGTTCATCTATCTGCAACTTTGACTGCTTTGGTGATCGGTCCTATTGCTATGTGGGCTCGTTTGGGTCAAACAAAACGACCTTGGATTCACCGGGCCATTGGATATGGCTGGGTAACGATGATGATCGTCTCTGCCCTTTCAGCCATCTTCATTAGAGACTATGGGTTGCCAAATATATGGGGCTACACACCTATACATTTATTGGTTCCGTTTACAGCTTTTTGGCTTGTTTACGCGTTCAGAGCCTTGGCTATGAAAGAGATTGAAAAACATCGCAAAGCAATGGTGGGTTTGTATCTGGGCGCTTGTATTGGCGCAGGAATTTTTACATTGCTTCCAAGTCGCTATCTAGGTGGCATTGTTTGGTCGTATTTGAGGCTGATGAACTAGAAACAAATCGCGTGTGTCGCGTCATTCAATCTGAAATCCCAGATGACTTCAAGTACGATTTTTTCTGCCATTGCAGTCTGTGTCGTAAAAGATGAACCCAGTTGCAAACCAGATCATCACATCTATGTTGCTTCAAAGGCTTCTTGGTATGAGATTCAAGACGCATTGCCACAATACGCTGAATTGCCAACTTGAGCTGCCTGCTTCAACTGGTATGCACGTTAAGTTTGGTTTCTTATCGGGTATAAAAACAACTTTATCCATTCCTCGGACAGCAAATGGCCAAGAAAAATCAGTCACCCTTGCAAGCTTTGTGCATTTTTGCAAAAAATGTAGAACAAGTTTCATTGTTTTATCAGCAAGCTTTGGGACTGAAGCTTGAAGCTTCCGATAAAACGCATGATCTCTTGGTAGGACAAAACCACGAAGTTGTGGTTCATGCCATTTCAAAAGCATATGCAGACAGCATCGAAATTGAGTCGCCGCCCATTAAGCGAGATGATGTTGCCTTAAAGCCTGTATTTGTCGTAGATGACCTAGAGATTGTTCGAGCCGCCGCTAAAGTGAATGGTGGCTATCTCAAACCTCTCAAGCAAGCTTGGCGTATTCGTGGCTATGTTGTTTTAGATGGCTGTGACCCAGAAGGTAATGTGATTCAATTTAAGCAGCTGGACAGCTCGTTATAACAATTTACCCATACTCACACGAGGTTCAACTGCGTAGCCAATCGATTTATAAAAAGCGGCAGTTGCTTCATTGGTATCCAGCAGTTGAAGATTGACTTTCATGCAACCCAATTCAGCCAGTGCTTTTTCAGCATGGTGAACGAGTGCACTGCCTAAACCATGGAGTCGTTTGCCAGGATCTACCGCCACAGAATACAACCATCCACGATGCCCGTCGTAGCCCGCCATGATCGTGCCAGCGATAGCTTCGTTTTCAACTGCAACAAAAAACAAACCATCGTTGATGGCGATTTTTTTTGAAATGGCCAGGTTGGGTTCGTTGTGTGCAGTTTCGTAGCCGAAGACATTACGCCATAGTTCAACAACTTGAATTCGGTCAGTGGCATCTGCATATTGACGTATTGTTGGCATGGTTTTCATTGAATGAAGTAAGTGGTATCCAGAATCTTAAAACTGTTTTCAGATTCTCACTAGGACCAATAATCGGCAACGCACTTTCCATCTCGCGGCATGTCTGTGAAAGTGTCCAAACCATCAAAATGATCGATTGGAATTTGAGCCACAACGCCTGGCTCAGCCAGTCTTAAATTCACAGCAATGCGAGTTTTGCCAGTTTCGTCCGCTCCTAGACCACGCCAAAAAGCCATGCATCCGCACTTGGGGCAGAAGTGAAATTCCAATACGGCATTGTGACGAACATAGGCACGTGTTTCACCTTGCGTCCGGATGTCTTCATCGACATAGCCATACGCCCATAGAGTTCCGTACCTTCGACATGCCGTGCAATTACAGGCAGTGGCGCCATCAGGTTGGCCATCCAATTGCCAAGTGACTGAGCCACACAAACAAGAGCCTTCAATCATTTTTCAGATCCAATACAGAAAGTGATTCAGATTTTGGCACAGGCGATAGCTGTTTGGTCATAAACACACTTAGAGGATCTAATTTGTAATCGCCAAATGGCCCGCAGATTTCAAACCCATGCCTGTAATACATGGATCTGGCTGCAGCAAAATCTTCCGATGAACCAGTCTCAAGGCTTAAACGATTCATCCCATGTGCCGTGGCTTCATTGATGATGTGCAGCAACATGGCTTGACCTACGCCTTGTCTTAAAAACCTTTGACGCGTTCGCATAGATTTAACTTCCCCATGTTCGGGATTCAGCATTTGCAGCGCCCCACAGCCGCAAAGATCATCGCCCATCCAAGCTGTCCAAAAGGTAATGGATGGCCTCCGAAGTTTTTCTAGAGGAAGTGCATGGACGCTTTCGATAGGGGTGTTTGCCATCATGCCAGCCAAGTGCTCACGAACGATGGATTGCGATGTCTCGGTTGATAGATCGTCAATGCGAATTTCAAGTTTCATATTTCAAATGATTAATTGGGATGTCATTGAAGCATGGCCTCCACCAACTCTTGAACAGCCAGTGCTTCTTGTGCGGTGGCCAGTTTGTGAGCTTGTCCTTTAAGCCACTTGTCTACTTCATTCAATTGGCGTTGCAGCGCGCTTGCACGTGGGTCTTCTTGCGACCAGTCCACGGCCTCTTTCCAAGGGCCGCCATCTGAGCACCACAGCTGAAAAAACTCTCTGAATTGATAGTTCATTCGACTGCCGCGCACGGTGACTTCTTGTCGATCAGGTTGCATACCGCCGGTGGTGGCCATCACCGTGACGGGTCTGCCATCGGCCGTGGTCAGTCTGGCCAGCATGTCTAACTCGCACAGAGCGAGGTCTTGAGGATAGCGAGGTGACGCATACTGAAGTTTCAATGGGCCTAAATAGCGGCCAGCTAAAAACAAGAAATGCGAAATGACTTCGCGTGTGTAGCCGCCCTCATGACGAAAGCGCAACCAGTCGGCTTCCTTTTGCCACGCCCGAGGCCAAGCGGGGTAGTTCACCACGATGTCAATGCCCAACAATTCACCGACTTCGCCAGCCTGAATGGCACGGGTCAATTCTTCAAAGCCACGAGAGGCTGCCTGCGTGAAGTTCACCACGCTAGGCAAGCGCGCCTTTTCCAATTGTTTCAAGAGGTCGCGGCTTTGCGCATTGTCAGTGCCCAAGGGCTTTTCCATGAACACACCTTGCCCGTTGGCTGCGGCTTCTAACGCATAAGTTTTGCGAGGAGCTGGTGGACAAGCCAAGTACACCACGTTTGCGCCTTTCATGGCCTCCTGGGGGCTTTGCGTAATGGGCGCATTTGGTAAGATGAGGCGTGTTTTGGCAATAGCGTCAGCCGAGGGGTCCCATAGGCCACTTACTTCAAATTCAGGGTGGCGCATCACGTTTTCAAGCATGCGCCGTCCCATGATGCCGAGCCCGATGATTGCAAATTTGTGTGTCATAAAAGCCTCCAGATCAACCTGAGCTTAACGTATCTGATGAAAGAATAAACCATGAAGTCACACGCCAACTTCAATGATTTTTCAGCCCAGGCTATGGATGACGGCTTCGACGAGATCATTAAAAAAGAGTGGGCCCCCAATCTGGTCATTGATAAGCACACACACCCCTTTGATGCCAGAGTTCAGGTGGCCACAGGTCAAGTGAAATTAACCCTTGCGACAGGTGCGCAAACATTTGAAGCGGGACAAGGCTTTTTCATCCCCCGTGGCACTGAGCACGCAGAGCAATATGGTCCCAATGGCGCTACCTTCTGGGTCGCACGAAAGTCATAAGTAATTCAATCGATAAATCCAAATGGCGACTCAACCAAAATCCAACGTCATCGCGATCAACCGCATTTATGACGCACCACTACAAGCTGTATGGGAAGCATGGGCTACACCCGAACAAATTTCGCAGTGGTGGGGCCCTCGTGGATTTACGTTGACCGTGCATGATCGTGACCTTAGATCGGGCGGGCACTGGCATTACACGATGCATGGGCCCGACGGTACTGATTATGAAAACACAACCCAATACCTCGACGTGGTCCCTATGGAGCGCTTGGTGTACGACCACGGGGGCCACCAAGATCGTCCACCTTTGTTCAGGGTGACTGTGCAGTTTAATGAACTGCAGGGCCTAACTGAAATGACCATGGAAATGGCGTTTGCCTCAGCTGAGATTGCACATGAAATGAAGGGGCACATCCGTCAAGCTGGAGGTGAAACCACTTGGGATCGATTGGGTGAGTTCCTTGTCAAAAAGACCACAGGGCAGGACATATTTTTAATTGCCAGAACTTTCAATGCACCTGTCGATCGACTGTACGAGATGTGTTCGCAACCCAAGCAGCTTTCACAGTGGCTACCGCCCACTGGCGCGTCCATGAAGTTTATTAGAACGGCAGCATCCTTGAATGAAACCTCTTTTTATGAGATGTCTTTCAACGGGGGTGAGCCTATGTACGGGTTGGTCAGATACCTTGAGTTGAGCCCGTCGCATCGCATTGTTTATACCCAGCAATTTTGCGATGCCAACGAGCAAGTCATTCGGCCTGTTTTCTTTTCCAATTGGCCTCTGGAAATGAACACGCGCATTGATTTGGCTCCTGAAGATGCGCATACAAGCCGACTCACACTTCGCTGGACACCGGAGCAGTCCACCCCAGAAGACATCCTTCAATTTGTCAAAGAAAGAGCTGGCATGTCCATGGGATGGACCGGCAGTTTTGACAAGCTTGAGGCATTGCTAGGTTAAATATCTGTACTCAGATGCGCCTCGTCAACTCGGTCCACTTGACCGAAATGAAAATGCGCCAACAAGTGGCGCATTGTTCATTGTTTTCTACCTGCACCCTTAAAAAGAAGTTGACACTTAGCAATGCCCAATGTTTAACATTGGGCATTGTTGTTTTTGAGATCCAAATGTTAAAACGTCGCATTGCCCAAAGAACTTTGTTTGCCGCCGTGGCGCTGTCTATCAGTGCTTTTTGTTTTGCAGCAGACAAGCAGCGCATAGAAAAAGAAGCCGACCTTCCCAGATTCACTTACACCCTGTCGGAGCCACTTGAGAAGATCGTCAGAGACAAAGCTTTATTTGCCAAGACGACGCTCAAAGTTCGGGAGGACATGGAAGGTGTTTTGGCTAAATATGATATTTCCGACAAAGCAGCACACCGCCGTTATCTGCAAACCATCATGCTGCTCGACTTTCTGCTGGGAAATTACGATGAAGCGTTGATCAAAGCAGAAAAAGTGAGAGCTTTAGAGGAAAAGCCTGCGGACAAGCTGCTGTCGGCATTGCGTCTGCGCGCTATGGTGGCCGCTGTCAAGAAAACAGGCACTCTCAATACGCCAGAGTACTTTGCAGAAGTCAGCCAGTTCATCGACAAGGAGCTTTCAATACATCCCTATGCGGTGATTTCCAATGACATTAAATCTTACAAAGCCAGTGCAGAAGTGATTGGTGAAGGGCAGTTGTTGGGCAATGTCAAAGATGTGCTCCAAAAGACAGTGGACAAGAACAACGGCAATATCAGTTCTGACATCGTGGCAGATTTGATCTTTGTGCGCTACTCGTTGGAAACTGCAGTGCCATTGAAGCAAACTTTGATTGCCACTTACAGTGCCTATCTAGACCGAAACAAGATTGAAAAGGCCGATATTTGGGCAGCACGCAATATCTCGCTTCCTTCATCAGGCAATTACAAGCCAGTGCATGTGGCTGTGTGGGACAGTGGCGTTGACAGTCAATTATTTCCCCAGCAATTGCTAAAAGATGCCAAGGAAAAACCAGCCACCATTGCCTTTGATTTAGAGGCCAAACCTTCAAAGCATGCGCTGTACCCCATTCCTAAGGAGATGCTTTCAGAATTGCCTGCCATGCTGTCTCGTACCAAGGGCTTTTCCGATTTGCAATCCAACATTGACAGTGCTGAAGCATCGGAAGTTAAGAAGCAACTGTCCTCGCTCAAGCCAGAACAATTCAAATCAACCATGGAGCAACTGGGCCTTGTGGGCAATTATGTCCACGGCACCCACGTAGCGGGTATCGCGGTAGAAGGAAATCCTTGGGCGCGTTTGTTGAACGCGCGCATTTCGTTTGATTACAAATTGCAACCCAATCCTTGTCCCAGCATGGCACTGGCACAGCGTGGTGCTCTAGCGCACCAAGCCTATGTCGACTTTTTCAAGAGAAACAAAGTACGCGTGGTCAACATGAGCTGGGGCGGCAACGTCAAGGGAATTGAGGACAGCCTTGAGCAATGTGGCATTGGCAAAACCACAGAAGAACGCCAAAAGCTAGCTCGTACTTATTTTGAAATTGAAAAGAAAGCTTTGATCAAAGCTTTTTCGAGTGCGCCTGAAATTTTGTTCATCACAGCTGCGGGTAACAGCAACTCGGATTCTTCTTTTGGTGAATTTATCCCATCAAGCATTGTCTTACCCAACTTACTGACTGTCGGTGCTGTAGACAAAGCAGGTGATGAGGCACCTTTCACCAGTTATGGTCCCACAGTCAAAGTTCACGCAAATGGCTACCAAGTGGACAGCTATTTACCCGGTGGTGCACGCGTGGCTTTGTCGGGTACATCCATGGCCTCACCCAATGTGGCAAACTTGGCCGCCAAAATTTTGGCAGTCAAACCGGCCTTAAAGCCTGAGCAAGTGATTGCCTTGATTCAGAACACTGCAGAAGCAACACCAGATGGTCGTCGCAAGTTAATTCACCCAGGCAAAGCGATGACCACAGCCATGCAGTAAGCCACATGTCCATGAACTCATGAGCCATCAAGGTTTTACTTTCATGACATGACACGGATTTCTTGATTTGTGTACATTCAGAGCCATTCAGTATTGCAATGATGGTTTTATGACGGACACTCGCCTTGGGTCTAAGTCCCCAACTTTATTTCGCGCTTTCATCCTCTGCATCGCCTTAGGCTTGCAAGCTTGCAGCACCATCCTGCCAGAAACCTATGTCCCTAAACGCGGACAGATGGGCAAGGATGTGATGTGGCTGCCCACCAGTGACGATTTGGTCTACAAAATGCTGGAAGCTGCCAAAGTAGGCTCCGACGATGAACTGGTTGACTTGGGTGCGGGCGACGGAAAAATTCCCATTGCGGCTGCCAAACAATTTGGCGCACGTGCTTGGGGCATTGAATACAACAAAGAGTTAGCGGCTTTGGCCAACCGCAATGCGCAACGTGCTGGCGTTGCCAGTCGTGTCAACATTGTTCATGGTGATATTTTCAAAGAAGACTTTTCAAAGGCCAGCGTGGTGACGCTGTATCTGTTGGAAGAATTGAATGCCCAATTGCGACCCACTTTGTTGAACATGAAGCCTGGTACACGCATTTTGTCCAACACATTTTCGATGGGGGATTGGGAGCCTGACGAAGTGATACGTGTTGGCAACGGGACAGGTTATTTTTGGACTGTGCCTGCCAAGGTGTCTGGTGTTTGGTCTGTCTCTGGGATCGACGGAAAAATACCCGCAAGCTTGAAATTGGTGCAAGTGCATCAGAGGATTGGCGGCATCTTGGACCATCAAGGAAAACAGCAAACGCTATTGGGTGCGCGCATTCACGGCAATGCGTTGCATTTCAGTTTTGTGAACTCTGAGGGCCAGTTGAAGTCGGTCAAGGCCCAAGTCAAAGACGATGCACTGACTGGCGAGGTGGTGGGACCCTATGGCATGCTGGACATTCAGCCCTTGCCTGTCAACATTGAAGGACGTCGGCAAAAAGATTGATCTAGTGCCGACTTAGGAAATCAATGCTTATTCTCAACGTGTTTGGCGAAGCGGTTCAAAATGGCCAGCCAGCCTTCTTGTTGTTGCTCAACGGAATGCTCTTCCTCCGCAACGAAGCTGATGCGAACCTTCACACCCTTGTCTGTTTGAATAAATTCAACTGAAGCAGAGCGGTCTCCAAATTGGTACTCAATGCATTCATTGGGAACAATCTTGGTATAGGTCCCTGCAAAATCAAATCCAAAACTGCCATCTTTGGCTTCCATGCGCGAAGAAAACTGTCCCCCCACTCGCAACTCTACGCTGGCAGAAGTGGTATGCCAGTCATCTGAGGCCGCATTCCATTGAACGATGTCATCGGGTGTGGTGTATGCCGTCCACACTTTGTCGATTGGGGCGTGAACAGTGGTTTCAACGGTAATGTTCATGGTGTACCTGTTTGAATGGTTTGAACTTTGATCGATTTATAAATGAGATTCAGTTGGATGCCAATGGCGCAAACCTTAGTTTGAATGTTGCGCTTTCCATTCCATGGCGGCTTTCACACGTTTCTCAACAGAGGGATGCGTGTAAAAAATCAGCTCTTGCAAAGGATGCGGCCGCGGATCTCTGTATTCTGCCGTTTTAACCAGCGCAGAGGCCATGGCATCTGGCAGATTCACAGCCTTATAAGAATATTGGTCAGCTTCTGTTTCACCCAGTCGAACCACGTAGTTGGTGACAGGTTGTGCCAACAAACTTAAAAAAGAGATGCACACCAGCAAGACGGCCACGCCTCGAGGTTCTGCAATGCTGGCCTTGGCGCCCATGAGGTTCGCCACTTTCATGAACATGGCATTGGAGAGGTAGAAGAAAATCATCGACATCAAAACGGCTGTGCCAATCAAATTCCAGATGTGATCTGATACGTAGTGGCCAATTTCATGTCCAGTTACCGCTTTGACTTCGTCCAAAGATGCCGATGTGAGCGCCACATCTGAGATGGCAATTCGCGCGCTCGAACCTAGGCCAGAGACATTGGCGGTAAATCGATTGGATTGTCTTGAACCGTCGTAGACAAAGATGCGGTCGGGTTGAATGTTGGCTTGTTTGGCCAACACCTCAAGCGCTTCACGTACCTCACCTTGCGGCAAGGGTGTGTACTTGTTGAACAGCGGTTCGATCCAAATGGGACCGATCAGCATCATGCTTGTCACGGCGACAGCTGCCACGCCTCCAGACCAAGCCCACCAGTAAGTGCCCAGACGTCGGATACAAAAGTAGATCCCCGATAAAAACAAGCCGCCAAAAAGTGAAGAGATGATCAGCATCACAAAACCTTGGCTTAAGAAATCAGACAAAGGCTGGTTTGTTTTTCCGTAAGCCAGCTCGCGCCACCAATCGGCATACAACGTCCATGGGAGTACGAGCAAGGAGGACAAGACTAGGTAGGCGGCACTGATCGCAAACGAACGAAACCACAGGCTTCTGTGGCTCAGCTTTCCTTCAATCTTATCGAGCACTTGTGACTTGATCACCAACCAGGCCACTGCTGTCGAAATGAGGAAGCCCCACAGCATGGTCCAATGCGACCCAGAGGTGTAAGCGGCTGCCTTGGCCAGTGCTTCTGGCCCTAGGGCGTTGATGTAATTGTCTGTTGCGGCTTGAACGTCAAAGCTCATGTGTTTTCTCTGTAAATCAAAATGTCAGTATCGGCTGTCTTGGCGCCAAACTGCGTCAACAAGCAATGAGCCTGACCCCGGTGATGGGTTTGGTGGTTGAAGATGTGCATCACGACCAGGTCTAGTGGCTTTGTGACTTGAATGCCCTTGGCAGTGATGTAAGTGAGATCTTTTTTGAAAAAACTGTCGTCCACCGAATAAGCCCATTCAATGATTCGTTCGTCCATGGCAACACGCGCTAGTTTGTAGGCCGACCAATCGCTCCAAAGTCGACCCGATTCATCGATGGGGGTGGGAGTGAAGGGCGTTTGCGTCAGACGATTCATCCAGGCCGAGTCACCCCAAAGGATATGGCTCAGCGTACCCAGGATGGAGCCAAAGAATGCGCCGGCATTGTGTTGGCGCTGCGCCTCTGAGAGCTGATCTGCCGCGGCCATCAGGGACGCGTTTTGCCAACGGTTGTAACGGGCAAAGGCTTGAGCGTATTTGGCTGAAATCATGTCCATTCCCCTTAGGGTTTATACAAAAAATTCTTCAGCAAGCATTATGAACAGTCAAAGATTGCCTTTTTACCAATGCAGTCAGCGTACTGCATATATTGTTCTGGGCTTACAACCCATATAAGGTTCTAGGACGTTCGTAGAATTGAAATTTCATCTGGCAAAAAATAGGATGCATATCAAAGGAATTTCAATGCGTCCGCATCACTTCGTGCTTATTTTGGTGTGCATTGCCACCTACCTGTTGGTCTTTGATTCAGTTCTCAGCTTGCCCCGGTTCAACAAACAACTCAATGAGAAACCAGAGACGCCTGTCACGGTGCCGTGGACTGGCAGTTAAGCGTAAACCTAGGGTTAATACCTGTCTGCAGCAAGATAGCTGACACTAGGATCGAGAGAAAGGATCTCTCACCATGAATGCGCCACAAAGCTCCCGCTCTTTTGTCAAATCTCTGCTGCTGATAGCAGCTTTCTTGCCTGCTGTGGCCATGTCTCAAGCCTGGCCCACCAAACAACCCATCAAACTGGTTGCGGTGTTTCCGCCTGGCGGTTCTGTGGATCAGGTGGCGCGCATCATTGCGCCCGTGTTGTCCCAGCAGTTGGGTCAAAGCATCATTGTGGAAAACAAAGGCGGTGCATCAGGCGTCATTGGCACTTCCAGCATGTTGTCGGCACCTGCAGATGGCTACACCTTCGCCGTGGTCTTTGATACGCACGGTGTGAACCAAAGCCTGATACCCAACATGCCCTACGACAGCAAAAAGGACATCGTGCCTTTGGTGTTGGTGGGCACCTCGGCCATGGTGCTGACTTCCAACGTGGGCAATGAGTACAAAACCTTTGCCGATGTGGTGGCCGCAGCCAAAGCAAAAAAGAATGTGTCATTTGGCACCATTGGCAATGGCAGCTTAGGTCACTTGGCCATGGCTTTGCTGGGCAAGAATGGCAACATGGAGTTCAACCACATTCCCTACAAAGGCGGTGGCCCTCTCATGACCGATGCTGTTGCGGGCCACGTGCCCTTGGCCATGGGCACTGTTTTCTTAAGCAAGCCCCACATCGACAACAAGCGCATCCGACCCCTGGCGGTCACTTCTTCCAAACGCGTGGCAGAGTTTCCCGATGTACCCACCATTGCCGAAGCGGGCTTTCCAGGTTTTGAGGCCCCAGCTTGGTGGGCAGTATTGGCTTCTGCCAAAACACCCCCCGACATCGTGAAGCGCATGAACGAAGAGCTCAACAAGGTGTTGCACAACCCCGACGTGGCTCACAAAATCAGTGCGCAAGGCATTGATATTTCTGGTGGCAGTGTCGATAAAGCCAAAACTTTCATCGACAAGCAAATTGATGTCTGGGCCAAAGTGGTCCGAGACAACGGCATCAAGCCAGATTGATGCGCTTATTCTTCAGGCGTAATTTGAAGCGCCACTAAAAACCGGGCCACCATGTTGTAGGTGGCTATGGCGGTGGTGAGCTCCACAATCTCAGTGGTGCTTAAGCGAGATTGCAATTTCTTGAACAGCGCGTCATCCACTTTGACGCGCTGTGTCATTTGAGCGGCGTATTGCACCACCCATTGCGACATTTCATCGAAAGCGGCATCGGTTACACCATCGGCGGGTTGCGCTTCTACGGCACGCTTAAGGGCATCCAATTCAGCTTGCGTACCTCCCGCCTTCAGAAAGTCGGGGGCGTGATGATGGTATTCGTAGTGCGCACCCGTGAGCAAAGCCACCGTGCAAATGCCCAGTTCACACAATTGACGTGATGCAGACAGTCCAGTGCGTACATTGCGCAAATAAACATTCCAACCCGAGGCCACAGGCTCACTCCACAGCAGTGCTTTGTCGAGGTTGAGCAGTGCGCCGCCACGGCGGGCCAAAATGGCATCGACCAAAGCTTGGGGTTGAGCCAGTTGTTCGGGGGTCCAGTCGGGGATGCGCATGATGCTTGCCTTGTGCTGATTTAGGTTAGAACAGTGCCGCCTATTTGGCGTGCGCCATCATAAATTAAACAGCATAACCAAATGCGCGAATGATGTTTTTGGCTTTGTCTGTTTTGAGGTAATTCATCAGCGCTTCAGCCGCTGGCTTGTTTTTACCTAGATTGAGAAGCAGGGCGTCTTGTTGCAATGGGCTGTGCAAATGCGAGGGCACGACCCACGCGGATCCTTGTGCAATCTTGCTATCAGCATAAACCTGTGACAACGCTACAAAACCCAGCTGTGCATTCTCGGTGAAGACAAATTGGTAGGTCTGTGCAATGTTGTCGCCTTGCACAATTTTGGGTTGAACCGTTTGCAAGAGGTCCAACTTCGCCAAAGTTTCATGCGCTGCCATACCGTAGGGTGACAGTTTGGGATTGGCCATGGCCAGGCGTTGAAAGTTCCCAGCTTTGAGTATTTGCCCTGCGTCATCGACCTTGCCAGGTTGCTTGCTCCAAAGTACCAATTTGCCGGTGGCGTAGGTAAACCGAGAACCAACGATGCCTAGGCCTTCTTTTTCTAATTTCAGAGGCGTTTCATCGTCGGCAGACAACAGGATTTGAAAGGGGCCACCGTTTTTGATTTGCGCGTAAAAGCTACCTGTTGCGCCGAAAGAAAGGATGACCTTGTGTCCGGTGTCTTTTTCAAACAGAGGCGCAATTTTTTGCATGGGCGCTGCAAAATTGGCAGCGACGGCCACCAAGACCTCGGCTGCATAGCTGCTTGAGCTCATCACACTTGCTACAAGCAACGTGCTTAGAAACTTGTAGGCTGGTGTTTTGTCAAGCATGCCCACATTATCAATGACCTATCGTGAACACTGCAGCCTCAAAAGGGCTTAGTTGAAGCCACTGATGGATTTATTGCGTGCAGGTGCGCGTGCGAGTGATGGTGCCATCGGACGATTGAACTTCAGTCCAAGGGGTGCAGGTGGGGTTAGAGGATGTGGTGTAAGTTGGCTGTTGCTGAACAATGACGGGCTGTTGCTGCACATACACCGGTTGCTGAACATAGGTGGGCTGTTTGACGGCTTCGTAGACCAATAAACCACCGATGACGGCGGGTACGCCCCAGCCCCAACCGCTGCCGTAACCCCGCACCCATGGGCCGTGACCATGGCGATGTCCATGGCCGTGTTGCGCCATGGCAGAAACACTCAAGGTCATGAGGATGAGGGCAAGGGCAATTAATCTTTTCATGGCAGTCTCCGGTGGATCAGGCGCTAACTAAGTCTCTAACGTTTGACCCGGCGTAATGGTTTACTTTTTAAAGGGTAAAAATACATTCCATTTGTCGCGCCCTGAAGGAATGCGGTGGGCTCGGCGCATGGAAATATACAAGATGTACGAGATCACAAGCCGTCCAATGATGACAAAGGTAATGCGAACATCACGCTGCTCTAGCTTTTCAGCATAAAAGACGGTGACATCGAACATCAAATTGAACAGGCTGGCCACAAAGAGCAGCCCAAACAGAATGGCGGGGTATTTGCCGTTTTTGTAGGACCAAACGCCCACCGACATGAACACAAAAAGAATCCAAGCCCTGAAATAAAGGGCGGGCATCATGTAATTGCGCACATCTGGATTGGAGAAGAGGTCGTTGGCGACTTCGTTGGTGTAGAGCGTGAGGCGCAAAAACCAAAGGGCGGAGAAAAAGGTGAGGATGGCCAACCGAAGGGGGAAATAGGGGTCAACCGTGTGCGTATCTGCCACTGGTTTTGAAAGCAGTGCTTCAAGTTCTTGTGCCGTAACCAAAGGTTTGCGTGCCAACGTATGACCTTATCCAAATGAGTGATGGCTCAGCTCATTCTAGTCATTTGGGTTAAATTCGGTCAAACTTTACACAGCGTTTAAATAAGCCTTTTTCTAGTGTTTTTTGTTATGTCTCATTTCAATTCAAACTTCCAAATGCGACTAATTGCGCTTTCTTTGGCCGTTGCAGGTTTACAAGCCTGTGCTTTTGTTTCGAGCCAGTCGGTCTACGATGGCATTCGAGGCGCTGAGAAAGCCAAAACCACGGGCACCACCCAAACACCTGCTGCGTTGCCCAATTACGACCGCTATGAAAAAGAGCGTGAAGTTTTGAAAAAATAATTTGCATTCAACGCATGTTGTTCACGCCATTTTTGACATGACTTCTTTCATTTGCGCTTTACTCAAAATCACTTTGATCTTGTTGTCAGCTGGGCATGCCGGCGTTGTGACTTCTCAAGCTTTGGCAAAGGATTGGGCACCCCAAGTGCGGGCTCATGGCCTGATGTGGGATGTGCACGAAGTGAGTGTTGGGCAGGTTAAGCAATACGCCCATCAAACAGGATTTGTCAGTCAGGCTGAAAAGGAGCGGGGTGGCTTCATTTATGAAGCTGGGTGGACTCAAAAAGCGGGTTGGACTTGGCGAGCCCCTTTTGGCAAATTGGCACAAGACAACGAACCGGCTGTGCACCTCACGTTTGATGAAGCGCAGCAAATGTGTCGATTTCAGGGCAAACGATTGCCCAAAGACCATGAGTGGGTGAAGGCCGCTTATTTGGAGCAGCGCGATCAGCCGCCAACGGGCTTTCAAAAAGGTCAGCGTTATACCTATCCAAACGGTCAAAGTGCACAGAAAAGCCACTGTTTAAATGGCTGTGGAAACTATCAAGGCACTGCGCCACAAGGTGCCCTTTGGCGTGGGGTAGGCCATGTGCCCGTGATGACCACACCGCCGGGTGTCAATGGTTTGTTTGACATGGGCGGCAATGTGTGGGAGTGGGTTGACACTGGCCAAGGCTCAGAAAAAATTACGCGTGGGGGTTCATGGTGGTATGACGCCGATCGCCAAATAGAATCGGATGTGGCCACCAAACCCAAAGACACACGGGTGGGTTACATTGGATTCCGATGTGTACAAGACAACTGAATTGAGGTTCTATGAATTTCTCCCCCATGATTGAACTGACCCGCAACGGCATTTCGGAATGCTTGCACTTGGGGGCATTGGCGGTGACCGACACACAGGGCCGCGTCGTGGCGCATGTGGGCAATCCCCATTGGCTGTGCTTCACACGCTCTACTTTGAAAGCGCTTCAAGCCTTGCCATTGATTCAAAGTGGCGGCGCACAACAACTGGCCTTGACATCCAAAGAGTTGGCGGTGATGTGCGCCAGTCACAACGGTGAAGACATGCACGTCGAGCAAGTTTCATCGATCCTGCAAAAGAGTGGCAACACTTACCAACAGTTGCGTTGCGGCTGTCATGTGCCCTACCGTTTCAGTTTCAACGATCAACCCCTGCCCGAGGGCTTTGTGGTGGACGAACGTCATCACAACTGCAGCGGCAAGCACAGTGGATTTTTGGCTTACTGTTCATTGCATGGCGTGGCCAAAGAAAGCTATACCGAACTTGAACATCCTTTGCAACAACAAGTTCGCAGAGCCGTGGCCGATGTCACTGGTGTTGCATCCGAAGACATGGGGTGGGGCATCGATGGTTGCTCGGCGCCCAACTTTGCGGTGCCTTTGTCCAATTTGGCGCGCAGCTATGCGCGTCTGGCCAAGCCCGAAGCAGACGATGTCTATGGTGCAAGTTTGAAGTTGTTGGGCGAAGCCATGTCGGCGCATCCCGAGTTGGTCTCGGGCACGGGCCGCAGCGATGCTGATTTGATGCGTGTTGGCCGCGGCGACTGGGTGAGCAAGGTGGGCGCCGATGGTGTTCAAGTGATCGGCAGCCGTTCACGTGGGCAAGCCTTGGCCCTGAAAATTGCCGATGGCAACAAGCCAGCTTTGTTTGCGGCCACCATTGAGGCCTTGGACCAATTGGGATGGTTGGATGCCAAGCAGCGTGAAGAACTCATGCCTTGGCGCGCGCATGCCTTGAAGAACATCAAAGGTTTGAATGTGGGCGAGCGTCGCCCCATCTTCAAAATTCAAACGGCTTGAATGACAAGGCCTGAAAGCCTGAAAGCTTGAAAGCCACCATCGAGGTGGCTTTTTTATCGCGCCCAGTTGGTTTTCCAAACGGTCAAAGCGGTGAGCACGCCATAGCTGACCATGCCGGCTGCAATGACCATGAACATCTGGTCTGCCGTGCCATTGTTCTGCGATAACCAGACGCCACCTGCGGCAACCGTCCCCAAGCGGAAGGTGCCCGCCATGATGGGCCCCCACAACTTACCAGCACCTTGTGATGCAAAGTACAGGCACAAGCCCAATGCGAAGAAACCATAACAAGGCCCCACCGTCAGAAAGTATTGGCTGGCGCTAGCCAAGACCAAGGGGTTGCTGCTGAACAAATTGGCCCACAAGCCCGGCCACATCATCACGACTAAGCCGATGCAACCCACCAAGGCGGCAGCCATCATGGCGCCCGTCCAAGCCACCTTTTTGGCGCGCGCCACAAGCTTGGCGCCCAAGGCCATGCCCACCATCGGCAAGCAAGCAACGCCAAAGGAGAAGGTGATGGGCACCAACAAAAATTCCAGGCGTGTGCCGATGCCATAACCCGCCAAAGCTTCAGGGCCAAAGTTGGCAATCAATCGCGTCACCACCAAAATGGTCGCCACGGTCAGCACAGAGGAAATGCTGGACATGCCGCCCACTTTGAGGATGTCCACAAACAATTCTTTGGACAGCGGGCTGTTGAAGTTCAATCGAAGGGTGCTGTTTTTTGAGCGCAGAAACCATAGAAAGTAAAGTGCACTGCCCGTAAAAGCAATCAAGAAACCCGTCGCAATACCCACCATGCCAAAGCTGGGCACCGGCCCGAAGCCCAAACCTAGAACTGCGCTCAAGACCACCTGGACCAAGCATGTGATGAGCAAAGCTTTGGAGGGGGTGCGCATATTGCCAGACCCGCGAATCACAGAAGCCAAGCCATTGGTGAGCCAAACACTGATAGAACCTGCAAACGCAACATGTGCATACAACAAGCATTGCGCAAGCGCCTCGCCCTTGCCGCCGAGCGCGCTGAAAATGAACTCACTGAAGAGCGAAAACACCACCGTGAACAACAGGCCAACGCTCAAACCAATGATGGCGGCATGCAACACCAATGCATTGGCTTTCTCCAAGTTGTTCGCGCCCATGGCGCGGCTCACAGCCGAGGTAATGCCACCCCCCATCGAGCCTGCCGATAACATTTGTTGCAACATGACCAATGGAAAAACCAGTGCCATGCCAGCCAAGGGCATGATGCCCAATTGGCCAACGTACCAAGTCTCGGCAATGCTGACCAAGGCGGCGGCCGTCATGGCCAAGCCGTTGGGCAACGCTAAGCGCCAGATCGTTGGAACGATGGGCGCGGTGGTCAGTGCGTGTTGCAAAAGTAAAGGCTGATCAGCGGTGTGTGAAGTTGGGTGCGCGCTTGTTCAAAAACGCGTCCATGCCTTCTTTTTGATCGTCCGTGGCAAACATGGCGTGGAACAAACGGCGCTCAAACATCACGCCATCGGTGAGGCCGCTTTCGAAGGCGCGGTTCACGCTTTCTTTGGCGGCCATCACTGCCAATTGGCCCATGCTGCAAATCAGCAATGCAGCGCCCAATGTTTCTTCCATCAGTTTGTCGGTGGGCACCACGCGGCTGACCAAACCTGAACGTTCGGCTTCCGTGGCGTCCATCATGCGGCCTGTGAGCACCAGGTCCATGGCTTTGGATTTGCCAATGGCGCGGGGCAAACGTTGCGTACCGCCTGCACCAGGAATGATGCCCAGTTTGATTTCGGGCTGGCCAAACTTGGCGTTTTCTGCGGCAATGATGAAGTCGCACATCATGGCCA
>JACCDX010797657.1_pt1 | contig 22789 bp, 60 predicted proteins | sample 7449681 | NCBI WGS metagenome assembly JACCDX01 (sample SAMN15323450, study PRJNA562643) | freshwater metagenome | isolation source: river surface water | place: USA:Blue River Watershed | collected 2017-08-18
TGTGCCAGTTGTCAGATCGTCACCCCTCTAGCAGTTCGGGGTAGTATTCTTCACACTCGGTGATCAATTCCTCATCGGAATACTTTGCATAACCCTCATCCAGGTAATCATAGCAGAGTTGGGTCATCGTCTTGAGATCCATGTCATCCAGCATCTGCTGAATGAGAGCATCTTGCAGTTCAGAACGGTTCATCAGTCGTTGTCGGGATGATTGACAATTTGGTCTTCGATTTGGTTTGCAAGTTCTTCCATGAACTCACGATCTTCACCATCTTCAAATTGTGCATTGTTTCGCACAATTCGCATCAGGAAATCAATCTGCTCGTCGGTGAAGTGATACTGTCGGAGAGTTTCGGTCACAGTTCATCCCTCATTTCAGTGAGTTTGTCATACAGAAGCGGAATGTCTGCCTCTGTAAGTTCAGTCAGATAGTGCCAATCGCTTGATTCAATGATAGCGAGAAGCGCATCAATCTCTTGATAGTTCAGGTGTGTGAGTGTCACTTGCGGAGTGGTGAATTGAAGTAAAGAGTGAAGCATAGCACCAGGATGATACCAGTGCTGATGACACCGACCAGTCCCAGAACTGTCACAGTGTCGCCAGTGAAAGTGTAAGTGTCAGGTGTCATTTCTTATCAGGAGGATGAACGGATGAAGGATCATAAAGACCGCCATAACCGCTGCGGTCTTCAAGATACCAGAGGATAGAAAAGGTGGAGAGAATTACTCCACCCAGAATCAAAGTTCCCATCACTCCTCCTCATCAAAGAGAGCATGAATCTTGTTCCTGATAGCATAAACATCTTCAGGATTGAACAGATCATCATCGAGTGCATTACCGATGAAGTTGTAGATCAGATCCCACTGATCTTCAGTGAAGAGTTGGCGGTAGACTTGCTTGGAGAGTGTGTCTGCCATGAGTGGTGTCTCAGGAACAAAGGTAATGTAGAACGGATTGAGGGTGCCAGAGGCACCCGATGTGCCAGTGCTCAGAGTGTCACATTGCTGTTGACAAACTCATTCCAGGTCTGCTCATCCTCATCATCATCCCGCATCTCAGGGATGTCGAAGATCTCACCAGGAGCATCCTGAATCTCAGACCAGAAATCGGTGTCGAAGTCCATGTGGTGTGGTTGCGAACAAGGGAACTATAAAACCAAAAAAGGGGTGTTGCCACCCCCCATTGTGCCAGTTATCAGACTTCCACAAGCTGCTCGCTCTTGCGGGCACGGTGAATGTATGAACCCACCGAACCCTCAGGATCGGAGATCACTTGCTCCAGGTCTGCAACAAAGGTGTTAGGATCGGCAGCACGGAAAGTGTACTGCTTGTCGCTGCTGGTGAACTGGATGCTCACCTGATCACCGTCCACGCTCAGGTCAGAGATGGCGGTGCTGTTGATCTTGAAGTTACGCATGATGTTGTTTTGGATCTTGTAGGATGTTATAACACCAGGAAACCTAGTGTTAATACCCGAGGGCGGATTCGAACCGCCGACTGCTCGATTTTAAGTCGAGAACCTCATTCCGCTGGGTCACTCGGGCTGGTGTGAGACAATCATAAGGCAGAAACCTCAGAATGTCAAGTGCTCGTTGAGAGAATCGAACTCTTCCTACGGCGCTTTATGAGAACGCTGCCTTCACCAGATGGCTAAACGAGCATAGAATGGGTCTCGATGCCTTGTCAAGACCCTTGTGCCAGTTCTTATGCTGTCACATAGTTAGGAATCTCGACGAGTTCCACAGGTGCCTTATAGTTAATCTTATAGCACTTCCAGTTATCGTCGAGATTGTACAGATAAGCGTACTCTTCTCCACAATTATCTCTCACAAACTCGTCGAAAGAACTGTGCATAATGTCTAGTTCTTCACCACGCTCTGTGTAATAGAGTGGTTGAGGTTCACGATCATCCTCATACTTCAGATAACCTGCAGCATCAGAGATCCACTCTCCATTCTCATCACGAAGAGCACTAGAGTTCCATTGTCCACGAGTACGCAGAGTACTCATACCACCACCGTCGATGAGTTCTTCTACATCTTCACGGTTCAAATAATGCTGAACCAGAGTTTTACCATTACCTTCAGGATAACCATCCCAATGGCAATAGACACTGACCACAGAGTGATCAGGAAGTTCTATGCCGATGCGTGAGCGAGTTCCCATGGTGTTTTGGTGACTGAAGGAATTATAGGGCACTCAGAGCGGTGTCTGTGTGCCCCGTGGACAGTTTTCAGAGTGTCACAGGAGGTCTGCGTACTCTCCAGACTCCAAGGCGTCTTCCAGGGCGATTACAAGACCGTCGAAGTCCTCTGACGATGGTAGCACACCGATGAGGATGTCCACAAGATCGCCGTACTCCTCACGAAGTTCGTTCAGGTACTCAGTGCGATTGGCGTAACCGTTGTCTGTGTAGATGGTCATGAGTGGTTCAGGTGTTGAACGAGTTCAATCTACATCAGAAAAACGTGAGTTGCACTGCCTCATAGGACGGTTGTTTTTCTGTCACAAGGAGGCGGATCCGTTCCAATTGATCTGTGCTTTCGCGTACAGGAGACCCATCCTCAGTGTCGAAGAGTCCATAAGAACTGATCTGGGTGTGGTACAATGTCTCACCCTTCTCATAATACGCAATATTGTCTTCGATGAAGATCTTCAAAATGGATCAAACTCCTTCACACTCACATGAACATTCTCATCACCTTCTAGGTCTAGAAGGTCTTTCCAATCTATATCATGCACATCTAGATCATCATAGCAATCAATATCTAGAGTGACCATGACCCTGCGTTTCTGCATTAGCATAAGAACTCGATGTAATGTGTACTAGATTCTATCATGCATAGTGGCGATATGCAAGATCTTGATAATCTTGCCCATCTCGTGCATAATCCTCGTCGAGATCTGATGTGCCTAGTTCGGCATATGTATCCTCGTCGAGATCTGCATAATCATTGCTGTATGTATAGTCGAGATCGTAGTCGTCGTACATAACTCGTCGAGATAACTGTGTTTATTGTAGCATAAAACTCGACTAGATGCAAGGGGTGCAGGTCTCGTCGAGATTCACATAAGAATATATAGGTCTTATATCATAAAAATGTCATATAACGCTAACATTGTATAAAAATATGGCAGTCTTGTGTGAGCCTTATGGGGGTGTGCCAGTTTTTTTGGTGTCCTGGGGCTTGACAAACTGCGCGTCTTATGGTAAGCACGCCAAACTTGCATAAGGATCAGACATTTATAAGGTACTATAAGCATTTAAAGAGTATTATAAGCACTTAAAGAGTACCATAAGGATCAGACATTTATAAGGTATTATAAGGATTTAGAGACAAATAAAACTACAATACAACAGAACTATTATATAAAATTATCAGCAAACTAAAACACACTTATATATTTTTTAATACATTTTTTAATTAAAATAAATCATTTATAATTTCGAAAAACAAGTAATTGAATTTGATTATGAATACCAGTAATGATCTTTTGTTTCATTTTATCTTTGATTTTAAGATCATTTATTTCTGGAATGTAAGACTTTAAAACTTCAATCTTATAATCACAATAAGCAGCATAAGCATCTTCTGGAGTTAAATAAGAACCAAGATTTATATCTTTTTTGCGATTCTTACATCTTGCAATATATCGATTTTTTCTTTTTATAACACCAATAGGATAATCTCCCCGAATTGCATCTGACTTAGTAATCAATGCATTTAAACCATTTGGTATTAAAATGCAATGATTTTCAGAATAGATTTTATTACCTGGATATAGAAAGTCCTTATCTAAAAAAAGATTGTCTACATCACCTTGATCCTCATACCATTCCTTGAAGTTTGACAAATATAACCATTTTTCATCAACATTACATCCTTCATAAGTAGGATATTTTTGAATCAATTTTGAATCATAACATCTTCTCAACATTTCTTGCCATATACTATACCAACGATGTTTTGATGCATAAGGAACATCATTGATACCATAATTATATACTGTTTTCATTTTTATAAATGATCCCTCATTTTTTTAATATATTTTTGAAATGCAATATCATTCTCTTCTTTTGTTTCAATATGAATCAAACGAATCTCTTTAACATTTAAAATATATTGTTTGATTTGTTTTTGAGAACTTTTTTCATTTTTATATCCATAAGTAATGACTGGAATAACATCATCATCAGTTACAACATTCCAATACATGTGTGGAGCAAAAGGAAGTCCTCTAACACATTGGCTATAATACTTTGATTGTACAATATAAACAGTTTCATCATCTTTAAAGTAGTTTTTTAATCTAGGCAAGTTAAGATTGTTCTTGACTACCTTCTTATTATAAGAGAAATTTGATAATCTGAAAAGTATAAATGTGACAATTCTCAATCTGTCCTTGGATTTCGAATATGAGTATCTCTGGTGGTAAAGTCACGATTTCTTCCCTTATTGGGTTGGAATCCATGAGACTGATAGAACTTCTGGAGTTTTGCTTTCTTTCCTTTCTCTGGTGCCTGAGTTAATGTAATTCTTTTCTTTTGTTTGTCCGCATACTTTGAAAGTCCTTTCATAACTCTGGATCCAATACCCTTGTTTCTTTCTTCAGGTGGAATCCAAATATTATTCAAACGAATGTCACCAGATCGATCATGAGACGCATCAACATTGACACCACGATACCTTTTACTATAAGCACTGGAAATCTTATTGAGAACGTCTTGTGGTGGTTTGGCATCTTTTGCCTCTTGTGCAAACTGAGAGAATGTTTTCATTTTCTTTTTGGTTGTGTCTTTGACCTTTTTGTTTTACCCTTTGCTCTCATTGTGGGTTGTGGATTGCGATCAATTGACTTATTCGCAGTCTCTTTGTCCATCATAATATAAGATCCTTGCGCTTGTCCTTCTCTTGGCGTAAAACCACCATGTGCATTTGGAACTCTGACAACTTTTGCACCTTTTTTAAATGCTGATTTTGCCTGATCGGGAGCACTGGTTGGTTTTCCTTTTTTATCTGCAATATCCTCATCAGATGCAGATGACATCCATGACTTAATCTTTTTACCAAAGTCTCTGGGTGAATCGGTACTTGTGACCTTTGGATTCACAAGTTTTAAATTGACTCTGGATGAACTATAATCAGATCCAACTCTGGATGATGGTGTGGTATAAACAATATCCTTTCTTTCATCTGGATGATATGTTCCCGTTGATGGGGAATCCTTGAATCCAGATCTCATAATTTCATTTTTATTCGATGCAGTCGTATAGTGTGCAGTGCGAAGAACTCTCATTCTTCTTGCTTCGGTAATAAACTCTGAGAATGTTTTTTGCTCTCTGAAGTCTCTAATATTATTCTTTGCACTCTTTGCACGAAGTTCATCTCTTCGTCTGGATCTTTTTTCTGATGACTGCCATGATACGCCACTAAACTCAGGAACTTTGCTTCCTCTGACTCCTCTTGCACCACGCTCACTTGCGGTTCTTTTTCTTCTGGTTTGTGTTAATCTTTCTTCAGTATCTCTTGGCGATTCACCACGAACTGGTAATCTTTGTCCAGGTGATAAACGACGATTACGAATTGTTTCTTTTTGATCTGCACTTAGACGATCATCAACCTTTGCCTCACTGACATAACCACCACCCATTGCTTTACGAATTGCATCAACTGCTTGAGTACGAAGTTGTCTTCTTTTTTCTCCCTTACGAACTAATCCTTGTTTTTGTGCCTCAATATTCGTGCGTTCTCCCCTTTTCTTTGCTTTTTGTAATTTTTCATATTTTCCTTCTGATTTATCACCAGAGAATTCTGCCCATCTACGATCTTCTGGTGATGATCCTGCTTGTGGTTTCTTTCTTCCTCTTTCTCCACGATGGGCGCTTTTTCTTTGGCGATCTAATGAATCGGCATGAGGTCTTGTACCTGGTTTTGCCCAAGTAATGTTTTCTCTTTCAGAACCCTGATGAGTATCTCCACTACTAAAGCGCCCTCTTCTGGAGGACGCTTTTCTCATTGCAGTAGTTTTTGAACTTTCACCTTTTTTCTCTAAATATTGATCTTGCTTGTTCCCTTCGTTAATCATTTGTACAAATACTTTTGTGAGTATTTATTAAAAGGATGTTCTGGATTTATACAATGGTGGTGGAAGATCTTTTTGCAACATGTACGCTAGCTTTCTTTCTTTGTTAATTTGAGATGGAGAAGGGACATTATGTTTCCTTCTCATTCGCTCCCTTTCATAAGTTTTATAGTTTCCACTACCAGCGTCTTCTGCCAACTTTGGAGACTTCTTCTTGAGTGAATCAAGGTACTTTTCTTTCCAACCTGCTGGTGGTGCAGAGGGTTCTGGTTGTGGTTTAGGTTTATATGGTTGATAGGGTGACCCACCACTTTCAAATATGAATTGTGAGAAGGTTTTCATTTTTTATTGTTATTTAGAATCAATCATTTTGATAGGAAGGTTCAAGATTTGTCACACTGAATCTGAATCACTGATGGTGTGTTGTTGTTCCAGTGGCGAATCGCATTTGCAATAATAAACCCATTGGTAATCAAATAAGAAAGAAAGATCACAGTGCGAATTACTGCGATCTTGTCGGATTCTTTATCACACTTGGATGCTTTTTCACCCAATGCCTTCGCCCACCATCTCCAGGCGCTTTTAGGTTTCATAGACTGACTCTCTTGATTTCACATATTCCAATTCTTTCCATTGATTGGAATAACATAAAACTAACAACCGATTATTCGCATGAATTGGAGCTGCATGATAATTCACATTGTCCTTAGGAGTAACTGATGCTTCAATGGTGATGTACTCTTTATCGACAAAATAAACCCATCCCTCTACACCTTTTGTCCATTTCACATAATCATTAACCTTTGGAATGTACATGAAACTCAGTCTACATCAGGAACTGCTCTGAGATAATTGGGATTATAACCTGCAGAGAGATAATAATTCAAACGCTCATTGCATTGCTCTTTTGTCAACTGTTTTGCATTCTCATCAATCACCTCCCAACCATTGGTAAACAATTCTTCAATGCGATACAATTGTGTCATGTGGTAAATGCCTCCAGAATACCAGACTCATAATCATCTTGTAGTTTAAACTTCTGAGCATTGACGACCCTTTCCATAATCAAGTTAGTGTATCGATCATCAAAAGACTTTTCTTCAGATAGGATAGTAAATGCCTCAGTATCAGAACTAGCAATTAGATTAATCAAACCACCATACTCAGAAGAAGGGAATGGCGCCCAGTAGTCAACAATATAAAGACTTTTCATTTATCGTGTTAAATTACTCCTTGATTTTAGTATAAGGACTAGTATTTGTCAAGCAACAGAGTTGCCTTTCAATTTCAAACTTAATAGGCAGTAGATGAGAAGCAAAGAAAGCAGAATAAGAACTTTCCTGTAGAAGACTGTAGATGTTTTCCGTTTGCTGTAGTGCAAGAATCAGTTTAGTATTTTGATCCATTACATAAATTCCATTACATAATAGTCACAGGTGATTTCCATTTTTTCTGCCTCTTTTTCAATTTCACTCCAATATTTTTCTACCATTTCAAAATAAGTATTCAGTTTTTCATCATCTATCTCAACATAGTGTTGAGTGAAGTCGTGATAGGCGCGAGTGAAGTCGTTCATTTCAGTTCTTCAAGTTTTGGGTGATCATAGTAGCGAATTGAATTAGAATCCCTTTGAATCAAAAAAACATTCCATCCAATGATGAATCCAATTGAACCAATGATCAAGTACCTCAATTTAATCCTTGAATTGTTTACCTTCATATTATAGGTCAGAATGAAGGAACCATGTCGTACTTTAATCCAGTTTGAGAAGTGTCCATTACTTCCCAGAGAGAATAAAGTTTATTATACAGTGCTGAGGTACTTCCATACTCTCTTGCAAGATGAATTTCATCAATGTTTTCTAAATTTCGAATTGCAGAGAGAAGAATACCAATCTCATGTACATTTAAATTTACAGTTGTTTCTGTCATTTAATTAATCCCAAGATACATTTTGAACAAGAACACCAGGCATTACATAAGTCCATCCAGAACCTCCTACCTTATAGTTCCATTTATATTCATATTTGTTATGACTATCCCAAGTCATATATCCTTTCTCTTTATCAAATCTTCCTTTGATTGTAAGACTAAAACGATTGGAGAAAATATTGCGAGTGCGAAGAGCACCGTTTTTTTCACGAGTCTCAATTACTGTACAGACATCATCAAAAAATTGTTCCCCTTTTTCAATACCACATTCAGTTTCATATCGAAATGGACGATACTCCATCTTTTGTACATCTGTTTGAGACTGTGCGAAAGATGGAGAAGTGAAAAGCAAAAAGAGGATAGGGAGAAACTTGTTCATTTGAGGTTTTTAATCAATTCTGCAAAGTTTGCTTTACTATGACATAGTATACCAAGAATTATACAAATGTCAAGTAAAAAAAGAATAGAGAGTGTGAGTGTAACATAAAGACGATCTTTATTCACCCGACGACTCTCCAGCACACAGTAGCGTTGCCCTTACTCGTAGAAGAAATATGAGCAAAAGCAGAATAAGAAAGATCCAGATCGGCATGTGAATAAGGCCCACGATCATTGATTCTTACAATCACTTGCTTAAGGTTGTCTTGGTTTGTAACCCTAATTTTAGTTCCCATAGGAAGGTAAGGGTGAGCAGCAGTCCAACGGTAAGCATCAAATCGTTCTCCATTTGCAGTGATTTGTCCATGAAATCCATCACCAACACCATAAAATGTGGCGATGCCGCAGGTTAATCCAGCAATCAAAGTTTCAATCAAAATCAGTCTCCTTAATTTGATTTACGAATGATTCTAACAATGTTTTCTCCCCTAGTGAGTTTTTGAGATTCCAATCCTGTCACCTCAAGACCACGGGCGATCATTTTTACCATTGCTTCTTGAGCAGTCTCTAAGTCAAAGTAGACTGCCCACATCTGTTTTTCTTGATAAATGTATCCAACTTTGTAAAAATCATCAAGGATTCTCATAAAAGATGACGGGGACGATTCTTTCTTGGAAACATTTGACCAGTTTCGATCAAATAGGTGATGTAAAGAGTTTCTTCCTGTTCCCGTGCCTCAATTTCATGCGGTTGATCCTCATAATCCAGATCTTCAACCTTTGTGGATCCATAATACATTTTACCACGCTTTTGTCGCAATGAACCAAAAACCCATTGGCGTACATGAACCAACTCATGAATCAATGTCTTTGTATAAAGTTCCAAATTCATGTTTGATTGCAATTCAATCAAAAATGCTCTTGGTTTTTTGTGATCATCTTCAAAGTCGCACCACCCATAAACAAATTCCCTTTTCAATCCACGGTGAACAATACGAAGATCGATCGTATGTCGTGGCATATAACGAGTCATAAACCAATCGGTAACACTCTCACAGATGCGCTTCCGATAACCATATCCAGACATTTGAAGGTAATACATGATCCCCAATGCAAAAACCAAATGAACGAAGAAATGAAAACCAATTTATCAGTCGTTGTCATGTTCAACAAGCAAATGTGAGACCTCCAATAGATGCACCAAGAGCAGTTGCCCATCCATAATTTCTTGGATAGTTGCTTGCTGCTGCTCTTCCAATGGCACCACCAAGAACAGATCCTAGCAGAGTTCTTGTTGGATTGCAATTGGGATTTGTTCGCCTTCCATAGTATCCACCCCCACCATTACTGTAGTACTGATTCACAGTGCCAGGACAGGGGACATTGTAAGTTTGCACACTCACACCACCAGGGACATAGTTACCGTACTGATCATATCCACCAGGACGATAAACCTCTTGGTTTTGTGTGCAAACTGCATAATTGTTTACCTGTTGCGCCTGCACTGGAATAGAAGCAAGGGTCAATGGTAGAAGGAGAAGAAGTTGTTTCATTTTACTTAGCATACAAATATCCAGAAGACCAAGTTGCATTCTCCAATAACCATTCACGATGTTCATCATTCATAAGATTATAGCGTTCACCCTTTGCTGGTGCTTTCCATGATGCAGATTTATATAGACCTCCAGTTTTTCTGTCTACGAAAGCATGAACACTTTTACTTCCATTGGCATTCATAACAATTTTGTGATACTTACGACCAGTCTCAATCGTAAACTCATAATCAGAAATACCTTGCTTCAGGTTTTTGATACATTCTTGATGATAAGGAACATAACTTTTATCAACAATACCATTGTTCTCAATAGCATGTTGATGAGACTTGATGCTGTAGTCAATAAAGTTCTGACGCAGAGCCTCACAGAGAGCGTAAGTGTGCCCCAAAACCTCCTCTGCGATGCTCTTCTTTTCCTCAGCAGCGGCGGCGTAGTCAACGAAGGTAGTGGTCATGGGTTTGTTGTGTATGTGCTTATTATAGCGGCACCTAGGGACCGCTGAGGGAGTTAGTATGCCAGTTCAGAATCTGGCACCCAGGAGTCATCTTCACATAGGTATCCCATCCAATCTGCTGGTTAGGAACCATAAATTTCAATTTCCCGCAGTTCTTCAATCAGTTCAGACAAATCCATAAGAAACCCTCAGGTACTTGAGTATTATAACAGGAAACCCGCCTTGTGGGCGGGTCTTGTACCAGTTATTAAAGTGGCACCTTACTTATTATTCTAAAACCTTTATGCTGTTTATATTTTCCAGTAAAAGTTCCTGTTAGATTTGCTCTTTTTAAATCATATCTTTTACAAAAATCTCTTAAACTTTTTGTTTTATGTGTGATGTTATTTTCAAGTTCCACTATACAATATTCATAATTTGCATTTGATTCTCTTATTCTTTCCTTCAAATCATTATCAAGTTTTACTCCATATCTTGGGTTGTTTTGTTTATGTGTTTTCTTTTGTATTTTACTTTTAGTTTCTTCTGAAAGCAACCTACCATTCATTCCACCAGTATCACTATTATATCCAGTCTTAAATGTATCATAAATTCTTATCCAATACATCTCTTTTTCGTTTATTAAATCAAAATCACATTCTTCAATCACACCATAAATGAAGTTATTTTTACCATACTTTTTTATAGCACGATGAAATTTATATTGTGAGTTAGAAGACCTACAAAAGTGGTCATTTATTCTGTATTGTAATTTTTGTATTGTTTGTCCTATGTATTTCTTTCCTGTTGAAATACAATGGACACAATAGATAGTGCCTTTCATTCTACTCTAATTTGACCGCACATATATTTATATTAAAAAGGAGGAGATTTCTCTCCTCCATCCTGATAGATTGCGGTCAAATCAGGTATTATTATTTATTTCCTATCGTAGGAGAGAGTTGGCACAGGAAGACCATTCTCCGTGGGCACATAGATCGTCACGTTACCATTCTTACTACCATCTTCCAGTCCAGTGATATACAGATATTGAAGATACTCACGGTTGTCTTTTAGACTATCACCGATGATTTGGTTTGCCTTTGCAACACCTTGAGCACGGATGATTTCAGCATCAGCAAGTTGTTGAGCACTATCTTTCTTTGCTTGTGCTTCCAGAACTGCTACCTGTCGAGTATATTCTGCCTTTTGCAGTTCTGCTTTACCAGCAAGAGATTGTTGCCACACATTATATTGTGGACCACCGATGAAGATGAGACCACCAACTACAACTACACCAACTGCAACGAGAGCAACACCAGTGTCAATAAATCCGTTTTGATTTTTCATTTTGAAGAAACTCCAGTATTTTTAAAGATAAGATTGGCAAGAGCAATAATAGTAAGGTTTTGCCAGAAGGTCAAGGATACATTAAACCAGGACAGAATTAGTCCAAGCAACCATGCTTCAAAGAGAAGACCAACAATTGCAAGAACAATTACACCAAATACAACACCAAGAGCAGTAGAAGTTTTCATAATCATTTAGTATAACGTTGAGTCCAAAAAGAGTAAGAACGACTCCTCATTTTTTCAAGCATATCGAAACGCTGTCGAATTTCAGAATCCTCTGGTAATTCATAAATGGATGGAGTCATAACATACATTCCATCGCTTGCATGACATAAAATATCATTCAGAAGATCGTGCTCTTCGTAAGTAAATTCCATCGTGACAGGTTGTTGATCACAATAGTTTTCTTTGGTCAGTTCCACAAGTGGTTTGCTTGAGTACCTCCACATTATAATGGGTCTCCCAGAGAACCAGGAGACCCCTTGTACCAGTTTTCTAACTGTCCTCAATCATCATAAATTCTTGCTTCCAGAGCACTTGGATTGGCATCACAATAAAGTTCAAATGCAGTTGGATCATGGTCATCTTCTGGATGATTCACTTTATATGCTTTTAATGCTTCTAATTCTTCCTCCGTATGTCTCCTTGCTTGTGGAGATGTTTGAGGATCATCCAAAATTTCTTTATCTTTTTGAATGTGTTGGTCGATGTTATCCATGGTTTTGTATCGTGATGATAATATTTATTTTATCGTGGTGTGCAATCACCTTTTCCTTCGAGTGACCTGACCATTAACTCTACAAATTTTTCCATTTTTTTAGATGAAACTGTTTGAGGAGCATAACTGATAGCATCTTTTAATGCAATTAGTTCGTTCCATTCTTCTTGTGTTAGAAATTCAGTTCCAGTCTTTGCAAGAGTCATAGGTTTTTTGCGATTGATCCCAATGTTAGCATTTCAATATCATACTATCTAGAAATTTAACATTTTCTTTGGGATCATGTTACATTATTTTACAAATTCATCAAGAGCATCAAGATCATCTTTCAATTCTTGCTCTCTTTTTTGATCGTGATAATAACTCCAGAGAGAATTATGAACATCCATAAGATTATCAATCCAGAAACCCGTAGGATAGATTCCTAGAGCATCCATAAGACCCCGATGAGAGGTGCCTTCTGACTCTGCCTTACACATAATGTGACAGATTGCCTGCACCATATCAAGTTTATCCTGTTCAGAAAGCATAAAATACTTTCCTACTGCTCGTTGCTTTGCTTCTTCATTATCCTTTTGAAGTTGCTTACAAGTATCAGAATCCCACCACTCTTGGAGTGCTTTACCAAATTCGTTAGGTTGTTGTTCAGTCATCACTCTCCAAACATAGTACCAAAGAATCCAGAATCTCCTGGTTTACGATTTTCCAATTTATCCAAAAGACTATCAGTGCTCTGTAGCGTTTCAATACGTGAAATCATATCCGCAATTACACTACAGACCATCGGACGTTCTTGACGAGCAGCATAAGCGAGAGCATTCCGCAAACTTGCTTCCGCTTCTTTCAGACTAGTTTCAACAGATTCACTTAATGCCATTTAATCGATCCTCACATTTAGTATAAAAAATCCCGTTTACATAACAGGACTTTCCAGGTTCATAATACTTTATCACAGGTGGTTTGGGTGTGTCAACAACACAAACCACACCTGTACCATATATTAGTCCATTCAGACAAGCATTGATGATATTAACCATTAACACTCATCAATTCCAATAGTTTCCCTAATCCAAAATCCATCATCAGTCATAGTCCATCCATCTGCAATCATTTCATCATAGGTTTTTGTTTTCGCTAATTTATTACCTTCAACCCAAGATGGCGAATTATTAACTTTTTTAAGGAAATAAGAACCATTTCCTTGATCTACCCACTCAATAGTATCACCTTCTTTTAGATTTGCTGCTTCCATCAAATCATCGGGAAAAAATACAAAATATTCACCACTTGCACCATCCGCTTCAACAGGAAGTTGCCACTTTACAACTTTATCCTTTTTAGCATCGAGTTGTGCTCGCTTATCATAATACTCTGCTTCACGAAGATTATATTCACGACACTTTTGTTTTTCTTGATCTGATGCTGCTTTGTCGCACATCGCATTCAGTTCTTTTTCAGTGTATTGTTGATGCTCTTCAGGATAATAATTTTCTTCCCAGAAAGAAGTCCAAGACTTTTGACACTTGGAAGACTTATCATCTTTATCGTATACAAAATTTTCTTTTTTCTCAACATACTCATCGTATGCTAGAATATGCCCCTTTCCATTGCCATTCAGCAGTGCAAGAAGTTCATAACAGCGAGAAGTCTGATTTTTATAACAATAATAGTTGTCTTCAACTACTTTACAAATACAATCATAAATTTCTTGTGGAGATGCTTCTGCGGAGTTTAGAGCATCTTCAACCCATTTTTCAAGATTTTCGAGAGAATACTTTTTGTAGTCAAAGTCCATCGGTAAATTCCTTGATTGCTTGTTCCATAATAACCTGGATTTCCTTGGAAGTCAACCCATTTAACCATTTCCAATTTGGGTCTTGTGGGTCCCAATCCAGTGTAAAAGACATATCTTCATTTTGTGTTATCTTCAGAGAATCATTCTCTGGGTTTAGGTTTGGAGCATTCATTACAGTAATAACTAAATCCGTCTCTAAAATACTTTACTTTTTGAAAATTATCTTCACTAAGTGGTTTTATTGTACCACACTTATCACAAATCCTTGTCTTTTTTGATGGACTTTCGGATTCGTTTGAGTTCTTTAAGTTCAGTCTTAATATTTTTGTAAGCAGTGTCAGCATCTAATTTTCCTCCCATTTCAAGGGCAATGATAATATCTACTCTAGTACCAAAATGTGCAAGTGCTTTTTCAAAATTATCTAGGTCATACATCGTAATCAATCCTACAACGTTCTGCAAGAATATCTATGCGAGCATCTAAAGAGTTCTCCATCTCATACAAAGCATTAGACAAACCTACATTTTCTTCTTCCAATACTTTGATACGATCTTCAAGTTCTTGCAACTTTTGGTGAATTACATCACTGGGAAGAGGTTCAGGAAATCCCCACTTCTTTTGAAACCAGTTTGGGTCGCTCATAATCCAACAGACCTCAGATAATTTTGATATGCCATAAATCGTTGAAGAGATGGAGTGACTCCAAGACTTTCACAACACCTTATGTAAGATATAAATTCGTACCAGGGCGCTGTTGAGTCTGTGTCACTCACAATTTACCCCCCACTGTGCCTTCATAATTTTTGGATTCAGGGAAACCCTCTTGTTTCCATTTAAGATAAGCACGGGTTGCTGATATACACTGCTCTTCAGTGAGAGATGTAACCAACCCATTTCCTTCAAGATCCTTTGAGTCCCAGAGTCCATACTTTTTTTGCTCCACATAAAAGCAGTCGTCAATCAGTTTCTTTTCGGTCATTTACTTGCTTTACAGTTTCGTGAAGTTGTTTCAGTGCCTCAATGGTCTCCGGAGTTTCTTCCCAACTCCAGGAGTTGTTGTTTTTATCTACAAATGTGCGTTCAGTCATACTTATAACTCAATTGAATGTCTTTCTTTTTAAGATTGTATCTGTCAATGTGCTTTTTACGATGTTCTTCACTCTGAAAATAGCACTTACGGGTTTCTTTTCCGTCTGTATGAATCAATTTATAAGGGAATTGGTCAAATGGAAATTCTTCTTCCCTATTTTGAGAAACCGTTGGTTCACTTTTCTTTGGTCGTCCCATAATCAGGTTGGTTGCTCTACTCGTTGAGTATACACGGTATCAAACAGTTCGTCAAGTATCTCATTACATTCTTGATACTCTAGACTATTCAGCACGGTTTTTTCAATCTGATGCCGTCGCACAGCAGTATAGATGAGTTTGTATTGTTCTTGTGTAAAATTCATTAATCGTAAAGATTTTGTTCGTGTTGTAGTTTATCTAGGTAGTAATAAATGGTCCGTTCGGAATATTCAAACTCATTGAATCTTTGTGGATTTTTACTTTCCATTTTGGTAAGCATATTAATCCAATCATAATGATGATTAATCACCATTCCATAATGTTCATCATTCATTTTACTTTAAATGCTTTGGTTTTTCGCTGTCAAACTGATAAAACTTAACGTCTTTCATATCAAGACACATACGAATTGTAGTATGTTCTCTTTGTTCTCTTGGTGTTCCACGATACAAATATCTGCGTTGGTATGCACAACACCAAATGTTATAAAAGATTTTAGATTTTTCATTCATTCTTCCCACGGAGCACGACGGTTCATAATCTCTTTGAATCTTTCTACTGCTTTTGGGTCTGGGGGTTTGTTGATTGCCTCCACTAAGGAATCGTATGCCTCTTTAGAAACATACACTTTTTGTGGTTTCATACCAAGATGCTTGAGGCATTTTCTTTCGTATTGCCAGTCCTTATACTTATACCATAAAGACAATAAAAGATTTCTCATTTCTTCGTCCAAGAATACTCATACATCTGCATATAACCATCGTTTAATTCTGACCACATTGCATAAGGAAGTTTATAAGAATACTTCATATCTCTCATCCAATAAGTGTATGCTTCCCAAGCATTTGCTATACCTTGAAATCCCCAGATAAAGTGTCTCCACTTCTCATTATCATACACCCAATCGTTGTTAGTATCAAATGGGTTCCACCTGAAGTGAGGTTCAAAATCACCATCATAGCAGTAACGATTATACTGCTTACGAGTCCATCGTTTGTATCGGTCAAGAAGATTCATAAGATGGTTGAATTCATAAGAGTATTATAGCAGGTTTTTGGGGGTTCTGGTGGGGTCTTGTGCCAGTTTGAGAAGTGGTTAGATGCCGAACCTTGAGCGATTTGCGTTGAAGTTTTGTTGGATTTCTGCTTCTGTGAGAACACGATTATAAACTTTAAAGGAACTAACATCTATTGGTGTATGAAAATCGGTAGAATTGCCATTAAGTCTTCCTAAACAAATACCAATCCCATTTGTACTTGTATTAAACTGATTTGTTCTTGTTGCATCTCTTGTTTTAGTTAAAGAAACTTCAACTCCATTAACATAGCATTTAACATTTGTAGTTTCAGTACCTGGACCATTTTTGGTCCAACATACATGAATAAATTGACCCTCCGGATAATAATAAGAAGTTGCTAATCTTGTGGAGTCATAAACATCTAAATTTATAAGATTTGTTGTTGGTGTCCATCCACCAATACCATTTCCTTGCCCAACGCCACCAATTCCCCAAAATCCAGAAGATGGACCAATATTTGTCCCTGTTCTCCGCCTTACAAACATATCAACAGTAAAACTTGGGTCTCCATCAAGTGTTGTTGTATTTACATTTGCTTGCATATAATCATCAACCCCATCAAACTCCAAATAATTACCAGTTCCACCGTAAATTGGTAGTCCAAAATTTAAGTGAGCAACCTGGTCTGGATTTGTTGAATAGTTTTGAAATGCCCATCCATAAGCATTTCCTGCACCCAATCCAGGTTTTCCAACTAAAATCCATTCTGGAGAAGAGAATCCAATAATTGAATCTACATTACTTGGAGCACCTAAGTCTCTCAAAATTGCATATTGTGCTGATGTATGATATGAGTCTCTATGAGAACCAGCAACAATATGAACAGCATCTGGATAAGTTGCTACTGCTGTTGCATACTCAGAAACAAAAGTATCAACTGCAGCAGTGCCCAAATATGAATCATATACTGTAGTTTTTACCCAAGATTGCGTTGGATTGTTATAAACTGCATAGTTTAATGCTCTACCAAAATCAAAAGTTTTAGTTCCACTTCTTACATTATATCCTGGGGTTATACCGTCCCTACTCGCAGCATCTCCACCATAGGAACTTTCTGGGTAATCAATAGCAAAAACAGTATAATATGAGAGATTTCCTAATTTTACACCATTATAAGAATTAATGGTGTCCGATGTTGATACTAAGTTCTTTACAAGTTGTGGTGCATTATTGAATCCCGTACAACCTAGTGGTGAAATGCACTTACGGTTTGCAACATCTATAGCAAATACGAGTCCTGATTCGCTTACGTCCGGACCACCATAAACTCCCACTTCACTCTTCTCCCATTGGCATAGGTGCTGACCACTCTGGACCATTCAGGATTTCTAAAATCTCTTCATAAGAATAAATCCCTTCAAGTGTTGTGAGTTCTTCAATAAAACTTGGTTGAGGACTTGGTGTTATAGTTTCAATCTCATTGGTTTCTGTATTTGTGATTTCATAAGGTTCTAAACTTTCTGGAGAATCCCATTTCACAAAAGTCTTCGTGCCATCTACACTTCTGCGAAGAGTTTCTGCTGAAGTTTCACATACTGATGAGAAATCAATTTTATCAATTTCAGTTGTTGAGAAGATTGCGAAGTTTCTTGATTCGTACATAGTCTTATTAGTTTTGGAAGTATTTAGATAAATCGTTCTACTTCTACAATGTTAAAATGTGGATTTGATTTCATTTGATTTTCCCAATCATCAAAGTACTCTTTGTTTATCATTTCCGAAAAGAGTTTTAATCCTCTCTGTTCAAAGATAATATTACCATTTAAATCGGTAATCACTTTATCCCAAGTGTCGCCATTTCTTGAGATAATAAGTTTCATATCTTTAAGTTTCATTTTAAGTTCTCCTTATTTAATATAAACTGCACCATATTGGTGATAATCTACTCCTGAACCATCCCAATATGGACGATTGGCGTATCCAAAATAACTTCCCGACCAACAAGCACCATACCACCAAGGTTCATTGCCATATGCTGAAGAGCAGTTAGAACCATAAGAATCTTGGTCATTATCAAAGGTGGTTAAATTATAAGCATTTGCTGCATGATAATTATAAAATCCAGGAGAACCAGTTCCAGTCTCATCACTGACTGCTTCTGCACCAGACATAGCATAAGTTCCATTAAAAGAATTAAATCTCCAACGATATCTTTTTGTATGAGAACCATTTAATGCAGTTCCATTTGATGTTGATACAAATTGAACTACTGTAATCTTTCCTGCAGTTGCTCTATTTGCCAGTGCTGACCAAAATTTAGTACCAACCCAAATGTTATAATCTGCTAAACTTCTTGAACCACTTCTTGGGTCTCCGACAGCATTATTTCCAGCACTTGTTCCGGTTCTATAATTTACACTATTTACAGCATTTGAATAAGTTAAATTATTCATTCCTCCAGTTTCGCCACGATTTGCTAAGACACAAACCCATCCACCACCATCATAATCTTGATTCACATAAACAAACTGACGATTTCCATCACCAAGAATATCAATATTATAAAAACCAGAAGGTCCTTTAATTTGATTTACTGAAGTATAATATGCGTTATAATGAACTCCCATCCTATCTCAATACCTCTTCGTTTTTGTATTTAGGTTAGATTGAGAATCTTGAGCGTAGTGCATTAAAGTTTTGTTGGACTTCTGCTGATGTGAGTGCTTTGTTGTATATTTTTGTGGAAGCAATATTTCCATTTAACCACCAAGTATTATTTGCCCAAGTTCCTATTCTAAAATTACCATTCGTATTGATTGGTGCCGATAATGAATCAACCATAGAACCCTCAACTCCATTTTTATATACCTTAATGTATGGTGAATTTGCTAACAAAACTACAGTTAAATGTTGATATGAAGTGCTTCTTAAGTCAATATTTGTTTTCTTTGGATCACCGGAACCAGTATAAACATACATAAAACCATGATATGATGAATTGCCATCTTGTGTTCCAATTTTTGATATGGAAATCATAGAATTTGCAGAGAAATCTCCCACCGACCCAAAATATTCATAATTATACTGAGAAGTATTATTAAACTTGCCAAAAACTTCAAAAGTAAATGGAGCATTTAATGTTCCAACTGAACCATTTACATAATCATTAGTCCCATCAAAACTTAAACTCCCCCCATTAGAACTATTATAACTCAATCCATTTACACATTCACCATTACTTCCAGTTCCAAGTAAATTGTAAATAGAAGGATATGTTCCTTTTTCTAATTTTAAGTTTGTATAATACCTATATCCATTATGTGCTCCGGGTTGTCCATACCCAACATACCAATTAAAATTATTATTAAAATCTGATGGAGTGGCAATAGTCTGATATCTGTATTCCCAAGTAATTCCATTTACAACAGTTGAATAAATTAAAGTTCCAGCATCATTCCCAGTAGCAATATGAGCACCACTAGATGAATATGTTCTTGCGTGAAACATAAGGTCTTGACCATTATAGTCAGATGACTTTGCATACCATCCACTCATTACATAAGTAGTGTTATCAACCATTCCACTATAAATGTTTAATTGATATTCAGTATAAACTCCATTTTGCCTTAGTACATAAGAACTATCTCCGGGATTAGCAAGTTGAACAATTGTATTTGTTGGATTACTATCTGCTTCTTGAGGAGAACCAGTACCACCAGTAAAATTTCCATTTTGAATTAAATTTGTGCTGATATTACCAGTCGCATTTTTTAATCCATTACCAATATCAAAAGCAAGCACTAATCCATTAGTGACTATTTGGGGTGAGTGCCCTAAACCCATTTTATAACAACTACCTAAACATAAGAGTATTTATTCTGGGGACTCATCACTCCAAAAATACTTCAACTCATTATCTTTTGCGACAATATTGAGATGATAGATTTTATTGTTATTCATATACACACCGACCCACAACGCATTTTCCGTGAGGTTTTCCAAGTGAAAGAGTTTTACATCTTCCAGAACAATCTCATCAGGATTTTCTACCCACTTACTCATTCCTTTTCCTCAAAAAATCTACCGTCAGGACCACAAGAGTAATCAAGTTCTTTCCAACGATTTGCTCTCAACATATCACAAAATCGTTGCTGATGACCAGTTACAAGGTCATCAGTTGTATTTGGAGAGGCACACATATCATACCTGCTAGTTCTAAAAAAGATATGTTCAATCCACGATTTTCTATACCATTTACAATCCTTACAGAGTTTTTTAGTCATTGGTATGGGTTCTTAAGGTTATTAAGAATAGCAGAAAAGAATGATACCCTGTCACGATCGTATTCTACATCAACATTATGAGAATTACAAAAATCTATGATAGACTTTTCAGTTTCAGTTGGAGAATAACAATCACGGAACCTAGAATAAGTGATGTGCTCAACAAACTCTTTTCGCATAATCTCAAAGAGTTGGAAGAGTTCTTGTTGCGTAAGTTCTACTTCTCGGTCGGTTTTTGAGTGTCCTTGGAATTGGATTTTCATTATACTACTCCATCAGCACTATCTTTGAATTCTTGTACTCGTTTCAGAAACTCATTACTCTGTTGATACAGTCGTGCAATTAAATCCTTAATATCGTCAATAGCAATTACATTATACTCTACATTCATATTTTCGCAGATAAGTGCATCAACAGCACACTCTAATGTAATACATTGGAGATGTTCCATACTTAACACCATTCCGTGGGGCATACCAGAAACTTCTTCATTGTAGAATGCATTATACCTACGAAGGACAGTATCACTGCGTTGTTTGCGTTCTTCATCCGCAAACTTATCAGCATCAAATACTTTCTGTTTAGAAAGTTCTTCCTGAAACTTTTCAGTGTCCATAAGTTCTCCCGTGGTCATTTCTTCGTGTGTAAGATTTTCAAGAACAAGATTTTTTGCAGCATCTTCCATTTTTTTCATATCCTGTTTGTAGATAAGTTCTCTCAACCTCTGTTTGCCGTATTGAGTAAGTTCAAACTTCTTATTCCTCAATTCATTCACTTCTTCTTGTGATAAGTTCAACCAAGGAGCATCATCAGGCACAGGGAGATTGTGAGTTTCTTGTTTCATTTTTTCAGTTTCATCTTTGATTCTCTGGGTTTCTTCCCTTATCTCTTTCGTGCGTCTCTCCATTGGTTCTAACCAAGAATAATCAGTCATAAGTTGTAAAAAGAAATACTTTAAGTGTTTGTCCATCGTCCTGAAGACTTACCTGAACATTAGAGCATTCATATCGGACAAGTTCTCTTTCATATCCATTAATCACTTCAACACGAGTCACATCTGGATAGTTCTTTAGAAAGTCTCCATTAGGCATTTGAATGTCTTCGGTCATTTTTATCCCACTACTCTCCAACATACAGTAGCATTTCCTCTGCGTGTGGAAGCGATGTGGGAAAAAGCAGCATAAGAAAGATCTAAATCGGCATGAGAATATGGTCCACGATCATTTACTCTTACAATTACTTGTTTCATATTATCTTGATTCGTTACCCTAATTTTTGTACCCATAGGAAGATAAGGATGAGCTGCAGTCCAACGATAAGCATCAAACCGTTCACCGTTGGCGGTTGTTTGTCCATGAAATCCGTCTCCAACTCCATAAAAAGTAGCAATTCCGCAAGTAAGTCCGGCAATTAGTTCAATCATCGTTCCCAAGCATAAGATTTCAGAAATTCATTATCTCTTTCAAGTGTTTCAATTTTATCATACAAATCATCAATAATTTCAATCAAGGCATCATAATCAATCGTTGTAATTGTTCTACCATCCTCAATATCCTCATGGTAAGAATATTGGAGTTGTTGTTTCAGGTCTCGTGTGTCCATTTAGTTAATTGCTTACGAATTCATTATACAGCAAAGGACACTCGGTTTCAAGTGCCCTTGTGCCTATTTGGGAAGTGTCCTACCTTAAATCCCTCTCAAGTTTCTCAATCCTATTATGAAGTTCAGTGATAATGTGAATCAAAGAACGATAATCAATACTCTCAACATCATCTCCACCTTCCATATCAGCATAATATGAGTATAGGAGTTCTTTTGTAAAGTTTCGTTCAGTCATCGTAAATCCCTCTCTAAAATATCAATACAATCTGCCCATCCACTGAAATAGTCAAAATCGTATTTGTTGGTGTCTTCTTTATGATAGTTTTTCAACCATTCCTTCACGACATTCACAA
>JACCDX011146991.1_pt1 | contig 22782 bp, 32 predicted proteins | sample 7449681 | NCBI WGS metagenome assembly JACCDX01 (sample SAMN15323450, study PRJNA562643) | freshwater metagenome | isolation source: river surface water | place: USA:Blue River Watershed | collected 2017-08-18
CGTCGCCGATCAAAGCGCCATCCGCGCCTGCAATGGTGTGCGGGAACGCAAAGCGCACGCCTTCGGACTTGCCGATCCAGTTTTCCTGCATCAGGCGCACTTTGTCGGGCCAGCCGTTCAAGGTGGCTTTGGGGTTGCCCACCTGCACATGGTCGAGCAGCTCTTGCGCGTAATCGGTGATCTTGAGGTAGTAGCCCGGGATCTCGCGCTTTTCCACCACAGCACCGGTGCGCCAGCCTTTGCCGTCGATCACCTGTTCGTTGGCCAGCACGGTTTGGTCCACTGGGTCCCAGTTCACCACCTGGGTCTTGCGGTAGGCGATGCCCTTGTCCAGCATCTTCAGAAACAGCCACTGGTTCCACTTGTAGTAGCTGGCATCGCAGGTGGCCACTTCGCGTGACCAGTCGATGGCCAAACCCATGGCCTGCATCTGCTTTTTCATGTAAGCGATGTTCTCGTAGGTCCACTTGGCCGGAGGCACGCCGTTCTTTAAAGCAGCGTTTTCGGCCGGCAGGCCAAACGCATCCCAGCCCATGGGCATCAAGACGTTGTAGCCCTTCATGCGCAACTGGCGCGTGAGCATGTCGTTGATGGTGTAGTTGCGCACATGGCCCATGTGCAGCTTGCCGCTGGGGTAAGGCAGCATGGAGCAGGCGTAGTACTTGGGGCGGCTCGTGTCTTCGGTGACACGGTAGACGTCTTTGGCGGTCCAGTCGGCGCGGACTGCCGATTCAACGTCTTGGGGGATATAGGTCTCTTGCATGGGGCTCAGTCAATGGCCCCTGCGATGTCATGGCTGCAGGGGCGGGGAAGATGCTTGGATTTTAGGCGCAGGGGGTTGCACGGCCAAAGAGACGCTGTGCAACTTGGATTTCTGGATTTCAGCCATCACCTCAGCGACTCGGCCGTAGGGTACCTGTTGATCGGCCTGCAATTGCAAGTCGGTGTCCGGCTGTGCTTGAGCTCGGGCGTCCAAGGCTGTGGCCAATTGATCCAAGGCGATAGGCTGCCCCTCCATCTGCAGCAGGCCTTGGCTGTCGAGTGACACGACCACCGACACGTTTGGCGAGTTGCCGGCAGGCGGCGCTTCGACGCTGGGCAAATCCATGCGCAAAGCGCTGGTCATCAGGGGCGCGGTGATGATGAAAATGACCAACAAGACGAGCATCACATCGACCAATGGCGTGACGTTGATCTCGCTCATGGGCGCAGACGACTGGCTGGGTTCAAACTCACCAAAGGCCATGGCTGTTCAGGGCTGGTGGCCGATGGCACGCAAATCGAAAGCCAGACCATCGAGTTCGAGGTCCAGTCTGACCAGCCGACGTCCCATCAAGTTGTAGGCCATGACGGCTGGTATGGCCACGGCCAAACCAGCGGCCGTCATCACCAAAGCCTCGCCCACCGGTTGGGCCACCTTGTCCAAGGTGTACTGGCTGGCACCAGCGAGTTGGGTCAAGGCGTGAAAAATGCCCCACACAGTGCCCAGCAAACCCACAAATGGCGCGGTGGCGCCGATGGTGGCCAACCAGTCTTGGCCCAGATGCAAGCGTCGACGGCAAGCATGCAGCGCATCGCGCAACCGACCCGTCAGTTGGTCTTCCAAGCGGGCACTGGTGGCCAAGGTTCCCAAGGTCTGGGTGTTCAGTGCTGCTAGCAGACCACCAAACAAACCCCATCGGTCACTGGCAGACCACTGCGCTTGTACCTGAGACCAATCCGCGGCTTGCAACAACCAAGCCTTACAGGCAGCGAGGTCTCGCGCCGCCGAATGCAACAAAAAGGATTTGTAGAGGATGGTCATCCAACTGACCACCGACATCAGCAACAAGACCCAGGTCACTACACGGGTGAGCGCATCGCCTTGGGACAACAGTTCCAGCAGGTTCATGCGAATGCGCGTATGGCTTCCAAGCCCAGCACATCAAACATGTCAAACAAGCCGTTGCGCTTGTTGGACAAGAAGCGCACCGCCCGCAAACTGCCTTGGGCGTAGGTGCTGCGGCTCGAAGACTTGTGGGTGATTTCAATGCGCTCACCTTCGGTGGCAAACATCACGGTGTGGTCGCCCACGATGTCGCCACCGCGGATGGTGGAAAAGCCAATGCTGTTGGCCACACGCGCCCCAGTGTGACCATAACGTTCGTAAACCGCGCAATCTTTGAGATGGCGACCTTGCGCCTGGGCGATGACCTCACCCATTTTCAAAGCCGTGCCTGAGGGTGCATCCACCTTGTGTTTGTGGTGGGCTTCGATGATTTCGATGTCGTAACCGGTGGACAAGGCCTTGGCGGCCATTTCCAGCAACTTGAGTGTGACGTTCACACCCACGCTCATGTTCGGCGCCAACACAATCGCAATGTCCTGGCTGGCAGCTTCTATCTCGGCCTTTTGTGCCTCGCTGAAACCCGTGGTGCCGATCACCATGTGCACACCGAGTTGGCGACACACCGCCAGATGCTGCATGGTGCCTTCAGGCCGGGTGAAATCAATCAGCACCTGGGTGTTCTTCAAGCCTTGCGCCACATCCGCGTCAATCAACACGCCACTGGTGTGGCCCAAGAACGCCATGGCGTCAGTGCCCAGATGCAATGAACCAGGGATATCAAGTGCGCCACTCAACTGACAATCGTTGGACTGTGCAACGGCCTCGGCGAGCATGCGTCCCATGCGGCCACTGGCACCAGCGATGGCGACACGGTGTGAAGTAGATGCATTCATGGTGGATAGCCTATCGGGCCAAGGGTTCAAGTGGGGGGTAGTTTTTGCGAGGCTCAGAGGAGGCAGGAGCCGTGGGTTCGGTTTTCTTGACTTGCGGCTGAGACTTGCGGAATTTCTCGAGCTCTTCGGGTGTGGCTTGCAAACGCGGCACCGCCTTGCGGTCTTCGGGCACGGCAATGCGCTCGGCAAATTCGGCTTCGCTGGGCAGGTCTTGGGCGTCCACACGCTCGAACGCGTCGTTCTTGAAAAACACCGACAGCTTGCGTTGTTGCGGTTGCGTGCCTTGGCGGCGGATGGTGAAGGCATAGTCCCAGCGATCGGCGTGGAAGAGACTGGCAATCAGCGGTGTGCCCAAAATTTCTTTGACCTGGTTGCGGGTCATGCCCACACGGAGGGCCTGGACTTGTTCTTTCGATACAAAATTGCCCTGCACCACTTCACTGCGATACGGCGTGATGTCGCGAATGGCTCGCGCAACCGGGTCTTCAATGGTGGAGCAGCCGGCAAGCACCCCGATGACGGCTAACGTCCAGCCACGTGCCAGAAGGGGTCGCAAATGATTCATATGAAATGTCGGGCAGGCTATGATGAATCCATTGTAACGACGGGTTCTTTGGCAGCCCTTGGATGCGAAAGGTCAGCATGCAGCCCATTGGGGATTTGAAAAGCACCGGTTTGAAGGCGACGATTCCTCGCCTCACGATCTTGGAGCTGTTCCAAAAAAGCAGTCAGCGCCACATGAGCGCAGAAGATGTTTATCGCTTGGTACTGAACGAACGCGCTGATATTGGCTTGGCCACCATTTACCGGGTCTTGATGCAGTTTGAACAAGCTGGCCTGCTCACCCGCAGCCAATTTGAAGGCGGCAAAGCGGTCTATGAACTCAACCAAGGACAGCACCACGACCATTTGGTCTGCCTTGATTGCGGTCGGGTGGAAGAGTTTTTTGACGCTGAGATTGAAAAGCGCCAACATGACATTGCACACGCCAAAGGTTTCGAAATTGCCGACCATGCGCTGAGCTTGTACGCGCACTGCACACGCAAACCCTGCCCGTATCAATCCGCCTGATTGTTTTTCATGGCCTGGCGGTGGCGTTCGACAAAACGCTCGTAGGTGTCGATGCCCCTCAATTGCAAAATCGTGTTGCGCACAGCGGCCTCCACCAACACCGCGATGTTGCGCCCAGCCACCACTTGAATCACCACCTTGCGCACCGCAATGCCCAGCACATCTTGGGTGAGCGGTTCGTGCGGCAGTCGTTCGTAATCACGTTCGAGGGTCTCTTTGCGCACCAAATGCACGATCAGCTTCAAACGCATCTTGCGGCGCACCGCGGTCTCACCAAAAATGGCTTGGATATCCAGCAGACCGATACCGCGGACTTCCAACAGGTTTTGCAACAAAGCCGGGCAGCGTCCCTCGATGATGGTTTGGTTGATCCGGTACAGGTCCACTGCATCATCAGCCACCAAGCCGTGGCCGCGTGAAATCAACTCCAAACCCAGCTCACTTTTACCCAGGCCGGATTCGCCCGTGATCATCACGCCCATCCCCAAAATATCGAGAAACACCCCGTGCAAGGTGGTGCGATCGGCAAAATGTTTGGACAAGTAAGCACGCAGCAAATCGATGACAAAAGCTGCCGAATCGGGCGTGACAAACATGGGAATTTGCGCCTGCTCACACAATTTGAGCAAGGAGGGTGGCGGCGTTTGGCCATCGGCCACCACCATCATCGGCGGCTCCAAGGTGACGATGCGCCCAATGCGACGCTCGGCCACCTCAGGGGCACAGTCTTGCAAATAGGCTATTTCTCTCTCACCCAGCACCTGCAAGCGGTACGGGTGGATGTAATTGAGGTAACCAACCAAATCGGCGCCTGAGCGGGCCATGCGTACCGCGACTTCATCGAAATGGCGCTCTGACGCGCCACGACCGGCCACCCATTGCAAGTAGAGCTTTTGCCGAAAATCCTCGAACAAGACGACAGCACTGATGGCGGTGGGCTTCAAACGCGACAGCCGTCAAACGGTTTGGATGGAATGCCAACTGGCGATCAAGCCGTGCAACTCGAGGGCGTCATTGCACACCTTGAGTTTGTCGCGCAAAGCGCTGTCGCTGAGCATTTCAGCGATTTCAGACAAGATTTCAAGGTGCTTTTGTGTGGAGGCTTCGGGCACCAGCAGGAAGATCATGAGACTCACCGGCTTCTCATCTGGGGCGTCAAACCCAATCGGTTCGAGCAAACGAAACACGGCAGCCAATGGCGACTTCAAGCCCTTGATGCGACCGTGCGGGATGGCCACGCCGTAGCCCAATCCCGTAGAGCCCAAACGTTCACGGGCAAACAAGCTGTCTGCCACCATGGCTCGGTTGAGGCCATGCAGGTTTTCAAACAGCAAACCGGCCTCTTCAAAAGCGCGTTTTTTACTGGTGGCGTCCACCTGCACAAGGGCTTGTGCAGTCGGCAATATGGCAGCGAGTCTGTTCATGATTGGGGGCTGATTATGCACTCAGAATAGCTGTCAAGCTAGGGTAAATATTTAATTACTATGTATTACATCAAGCCATGAAAAAACCGCCTGTCAAACAGGCGGTTTCAAGGCTGTTGAAGGTTCAATTCAGCATGTCACGCTTGGTGCTGGTGTGGTGATGGTCTTGCAGACGGTCTTTGTGGCGCACCACTTGGCGGTCCAGTTTGTCGACCAACTCATCCACGGCTGCGTACAAATCCTCGTTGGCGCACTCGGCAAACAAATCGTTGCCTTTGACATGGATGTTGCATTCGGCGCGCTGTCGCCCTTCTTTTTCTTTTTGCTTTTCCACCGACAAAAGCACGCGAACGTCGACAACTTGGTCAAAGTGACGCGTGATGCGGTCGAGTTTTTGGGTGACATAGCCACGCAGTGCAGGCGTGACTTCGAGATGGTGACCGCTGATGGTTAAATTCATACGAACCCTCCAGAAAAGCACCTGTGCCTCAGCCCAAACCGAGCGCCTGAACCAAGACAGGTGCTTCCACTATGCACCGACTCGGGCTAAATTGCAATCACCCGGCCACCCTTGATGAATCAGTGGACTTAAGGCTTAACCAGCTTCCGCCGTATGCACCTTGACATGCTGAGCCAATCCATAGGCCAATAACGAGGCCAGCAGACCGACCACGGCGCACAGCCAAAAATGGGTGACTTGCCCGCTTGCATTGCGTTGGATCAACAAACCACCGACCCAAGATGCCAAGCCAATCGACACCGATTGCACCGCGCCGTTGAGCGACATGAAGGTGCCTCTGAATTGAGGCACGGCGGCCGAGGTGAGCAAAGCCATGCCAGGAATCATCCGTCCGTTCATGGTGAAGAAAAAACTGGTCGACACCAACAGCACCCATACCAAGGGCATGGGTTGCATCAAAGTGATCAGCCCCATGGGCAGCGTGGCCAGCAAAATCATGCGTTGAAACATTTTGCGCTTGCCCACACGATCAGTGAGACCACCAATCCAACGCGAACTGAACAAGGTCACCACGCCTCCACACAGGTAGATATAGGGGATTTCGTTGGGCAGCAAGACGTGGTTGGCTTGGGTGTAAATCGTGATGTAGGGGATGACTGAAAAGCCTGCAAACATCATGGCGGCAGACATGTACAGAGCGCGGCGGTGATTGGCGTCGGCCCAGACAGATTGGATGGCAAACAAGACGTTTTGACTTCTCGCCTGGGCCATGTGGGCACTCAGCTTGGGCAGGCTGTAAACAGCCAATACACCCACCAACGCACACAGCACTGCAATCGCCAAGAACGCGCTGTGCCAACCGCCATGATTGGCCAAAAACAAGCCACTGGGCACGCCCAACACACTGGCCAAGGCAAATGCGGTCATCACAAAGCCCGTGGCACGACCACGCCTGGCAAAGGGGATGACGTCCCCGATGATGGTTTGGGTCATGGCCGACAAAATGCCGCCAAACACCCCTGCCGCAATCCGCGCCAACATCAACAAGGCATAACTCGGCGCCAAGGCACATGCCAAGGTGGTCAAACCAAAAAAGAAATACAGCACCAGCAGCAAGCGTTTGCGCTCGAACCGGTCGACAAAACTAGCGGCCAACAATCCAGCTGCACCAGCGGCCAGGGTGTAAGCCGAGACCAACAGACCGAATTGGGCGTCGCTGATGGCGAACAAAGCGGTGAGTTGGGGCCCCAGTGGCATCATGATCATGAAGTCCACGATATGGGTGAATTGAATACCCGCCAAGGTGATCAATAACCAACGCTCACGGCGCGGCGTTAATGTGGTGTGCATAACGGACATCGATCCCAAAGCTTTCTACTCTAACAGTCACCAGACCGACTTGTGGCGGTGCCATAATTCGCAACAACTTCAACAGTGGAGCAATCCTTGGAAACCTACCCTAGTCGGTAGCTTTCGATTCCAACTGGCAGCCAGCCGAGCCGAGTCGAAAGCGAACCAAAACCCTTTCTTTTCGACCCGCTCACCTCAGCACTGAGATTGCCATGCTCAACATCTTTTCGCTGGCCAACGGCCGCTTGTTTCAAGAAGAAATCTCTTCCCAAGAAGAGCTGTCTCAATTCCACCCCATCTGGGTCGATTTGGAGTCGCCCACGCCGGAAGAAAAACGCTGGATCAGCCAGCATTTTGGGGTGCAAATTCCCGAGGATGCGATGGACGAGGACATCGAGGAATCGGCGCGTTTCTACGAAGAGGACAACGGCGAACTGCACATCCGGTCGGACTTTTTGATTGCCGACATTGATGAACCACGTGCAGTGCGTGTTGCGTTCATCTTGAACCAGCACAACGACTCGCTCAACAGCCATGGCGTTTTGTTCTCCATCCATGACGAAGACTTGCCGGTGTTTCGCTTGCTGCGCCTGCGTGCCCGCCGCGCACCAGGCTTGATCGAAGACGCCAAAGACGTGTTGCTCGAACTCTTTTCGGCTGACGCCGAATATTCTGCCGACACCTTGGAAGGCATTTACGACGAGTTGGAAAAAGTCAGCAAGATGGTGCTGTCTGGCGATGTGACCGATGCCTTGGCCGGTGAGGTTTTGGGCGCCATCGCGCGGCAAGAAGACTTGAACGGCCGCATCCGCCGCAACATGATGGACACCCGGCGCGCCTTGAGTTTTGCCATGCGCTTGCGCATGCTGAATGCCGAGCAATTCGACGATGCGCGGCAGATTTTGCGCGACATCGATTCACTGGACAGCCACACCGCGTTCTTGTTTGACAAGATCAACTTCTTGATGGATGCGACGGTGGGTTTCATCAACATCAACCAAAACAAGATCATCAAAATCTTCTCGGTGGCCAGTGTGGCCTTGCTGCCGCCCACCTTGATCGCCAGCGTGTACGGCATGAACTTTCAGTTCATGCCTGAATTGCAATGGGAATATGGCTATGGCTTGGCGATTGCGCTCATGGCTGCCAGCGCCGTGGTCCCCATGTGGTACTTCCGCAAACGCGGTTGGCTGCAATAAGCCTGCCTATCTTTGGCCCAGCCAGTTGCCCAACAAGGCGCCGGTGTAACGGCTGGCCACCTCTTGGATGAATCTTGAAAAATCAACCGTGGCCGAGTCGTCGGCACGGTCTGAAATCGTGCGCACCGCGGCAAAAGGCACGCCGTAATCCAGGCAAACTTGCGCCACCGCAGCACCTTCCATTTCGACGGCCAGGGCCTTGGGCTGGCGCTGCTGCAAGGCTTGGCTCTCTAGGGTGGTTGAGACGAAGCGATCGCCGCTGACCACCATGCCCGCGTGCACTTTGGGTGACTGCACATGCAACTCCCGCAGCACATCCATGTCCATCCACTGGGCTGGATTCTTCAACATGTCTTGCGCGGCGGCTTTCAAAGCCTGGGTGAGTTTGGGGTCCGTGGGGAAATGCGCACGTCCGTACAACGGCACTTCATACATGGGGAACAAGGGCGAGGCGTCCATGTCGTGCTGCAAAAACTCGGTGGCCACCACGATGTCGCCCACGTTCACGCCTGGGGCCAAACCACCCGCCACGCCTGTGAAAACGATCTCGGTGACATCAAAACGCTCGATCAGGGCGGTGGCGGTGGTGGCAGCCGCCACCTTGCCGATGTGGGACAAGGCCAACACCACCGCATGGCCATGCCAAGTGCCTGTGGTGACCTGGCGCGATCCCAACTTGATGGTGTGTGAACCTTGCAAGGCCTGCTTGAGGCCGGCCAACTCTTGCTGCATGGCACCCATGATGGCGATCGGCCTCATGGGCACCCCTGTTGAAGCGGGTGCTTATTCAACCGCTTTGACCATGTCTTCCACCACTTTCTTGGCGTCGCCAAACACCATCATGGTTTTGTCCATGTAGAAGAGTTCGTTGTCCAGCCCGGCATAGCCCGCAGCCATGGAGCGCTTGTTGACGATGATGGTTTTGGCTTTGTAGGCCTCCAAAATCGGCATGCCGTAAATAGGCGAGCCCTTGATCATCGCGGCGGGATTCACCACGTCGTTGGCACCCAAGATGATGGCCACATCGGCTTGGCCGAATTCGCCGTTGATGTCTTCCATCTCGAACACCTGGTCGTAGGGCACCTCGGCTTCGGCCAACAACACGTTCATGTGGCCTGGCATGCGACCGGCCACCGGGTGGATGGCGTATTTCACGGTGATGCCTTTGTGGGTGAGCTTTTCAGCCAACTCATTGACCGCATGCTGGGCACGGGCCACGGCCAGGCCATAGCCCGGCACGATGATGACGGTTTCAGCGTTGGCCAAGATGTAGGCCGCGTCGTCCGCGCTGCCGCTCTTGACAGGGCGTTGCTCGGTGCTGCCTGCTGCGGCACTGCCCGCCTCGCCGCCAAAGCCACCCAAGATGACATTGAAGAACGAGCGGTTCATGGCCTTGCACATGATGTAGCTCAGGATGGCACCAGATGAGCCCACCAGGGAACCCGCAATGATCAACATGCTGTTGTTCAAGGAGAAGCCAATGCCCGCGGCCGCCCAGCCTGAATAGCTGTTGAGCATGGACACCACCACCGGCATGTCAGCTCCGCCAATCGGGATGATGATCAGCACGCCCAGCACAAATGACAGCGCCAACATGATGAGGAAGGCGTCCCAGTTGCCGGTGAACATGAAGTACACGCCCAAGCCCAGGGTGGCCAAGCCCATCACCAAATTCAGCATGTGCTGACCGGCAAACACCACGGGCGCGCCTTGGAACAAACGGAATTTGTACTTGCCTGAGAGCTTGCCAAAGGCAATGACCGAACCGCTGAAGGTGATGGCACCAATCGCCGCACCCAAGAACAGCTCCAAGCGGTTGCCGTTGGGGATGTCGAACGTGCCCAAGCCTTGCGCCACGATGCCAAAGGCGGCGGGCTCCACCACCGCCGCGATGGCGATGAACACGGCAGCCAAGCCGATCATGCTGTGCATGAAAGCCACGAGTTCGGGCATCTTGGTCATCTCAACGCGTTGCGCCATGATGGCACCCGCGCCGCCGCCAATCACCAAGCCGAGCAGCACCCAGCCCAAACCATCGGCATGGCCCGCGATGTTGACAATCAGCGCCGCCGTTGTGAGCACGGCAATCGCCATGCCGGTCATGCCAAACAGATTGCCGCGAATGGAGGTGGTGGGGTGCGACAAGCCTTTCAAGGCTTGGATGAAGCAAATGCTGGCCACCAAATACAAGAGAACAACGAGGTTCATGCTCATTTGTCAGCTCCTGCCTTGGGGGCTTTTTTCTTGAACATCTCCAGCATGCGCCGGGTGACCAAGAAGCCACCGAACACATTGACCGCAGCCAGCGCCACAGCCAACACGCCCATGGTTTTGCCCAAGGTGGTGGTGGTGAGGGCCGCAGCCAACATGGCGCCCACGATGATGATGGCCGACACCGCATTGGTCACCGCCATCAAAGGCGTGTGCAAAGCGGGCGTGACGTTCCAGACCACGTGGTAGCCGACATAAATGGCCAGCACGAAGATGATGAGGTTGGTGATGGTGTGGTCCATGTTTATTTCCTTTTGACGTCGCCGCCCTGGGTCATGAGGCAAGCGGCCACGATGTCGTCTTCCAGGTCCACGGTGAAGCCTTTTTCTTTGGGCAACACCAGTTTCAAAAAGTCCAACACATTGCGGGCATAAAGCGCTGAAGCATCGGCCGCCACCAGCGCTGGCAAATTGGTTTCGCCCACCAAGGTGACGCCATGCTTGATGACAGTTTGGCCGGCTTCGGTCAAGGGGCAGTTGCCACCGGCAGGCGCAGCCAAGTCAACGATGACCGAACCAGGCTTCATGCTTTTCACCATGTCTTCGGTGACCAACACAGGGGCGGCGCGTCCTGGGATGAGTGCCGTGGTGATGACCACATCGGCTTGCGCCACACGTTTGGCCACCTCGGCTTTTTGGCGATCCAACCAGCTTTGCGGCATGGGGCGGGCATAACCACCCACGCCTTCAGCGGCTTCTTTTTCTTCAGCGGTCTCGTAAGGCACGTCGATGAATTTGGCGCCCAAGGACTCGACCTGTTCTTTCACGCTGGGACGCACGTCTGAAGCTTCAATCACCGCGCCCAAACGCTTGGCCGTGGCAATCGCTTGCAAACCGGCCACGCCCACACCCAAGATCACCACGCGGGCGGCCTTGACCGTTCCTGCGGCTGTCATCAGCATGGGGAAAAAGCGCTGGTACTTGTCGGCCGCGATCATCACGGCCTTGTAACCAGCGATGTTGGCTTGCGAAGACAGCACGTCCATGCTTTGCGCACGGGTGGTGCGCGGTGCCGCTTCGAGTGCAAAACTGGTGAGGCCTGCCTTGGCGATGCGTTGCAAGCCCTCCGCGTCAAATGGGTTGAGCATGCCCACCAAGGCTGCACCCGACTTCATGTGGCCCAACTCGGCAGCCGAGGGCGCGCGCACTTTCAGCACCAACTCGGCACCCAAGGCACCCGCTGCATCGGTGATGTGTGCGCCAGCAGCTTCGTAAGCTGCATCGGTGACGCTGGCTGCAACACCCGCGCCAGACTGCACATGCACTTGATGCCCTTGGGCAGTGATTTTTTTGGCCGTCTCAGGGGTCACGGCAACACGGGTTTCGCCCGCCGTGGTTTCGGCAGGCACGCCTATCAGCATGGTTTTCTCCTCCACTCAATGGGCGAGAATCATCGCAGATTCAACACACGCCCTTGAAACAGGGTATTTTCCACCATGACACACCGTTGGAAGCCCAGCGTCACCGTTGCCGGCATCATTGAAAAAGAGGGTCGTTTTTTTCTGGTCGAGGAGCACACGCCCAAGGGTTTGATGTTCAACAACCCCGCCGGCCACCTCGACCCTGGCGAGTCGCCCATCGACGGCTGTATCCGAGAGGTGCTGGAAGAAACGGCCTACCAGTTCAAACCCACGGCACTGCTGGGAATTTACCTGTCACGTTTCACCAAACCGGCCATGGGCGAAGAACCCGAAGAAGACATCACGTATTTGCGCTTCGCATTCACAGGCGAGTTGGGCACCTTTGATCCGAGTCGCCAACTTGACAGTGGCATCGTACGCACCTTGTGGATGAGTTTGGAAGAGATGCAAGCCAGCCATGAACGCCACCGCAGTCGTTTGTTACTTCGCTGTGCAGAAGATTATTTGAAGGGCCAGCGTTTTCCACTGGAGACGATTTACACCGACCCCAGCGTCTTGCTGGGTGGCATGCCGCCCTGACGGCTATCGGTTGAGGATTTCAAGCGCCGGGTCTTCCGCCGCAATCACTTTCATGGCCCAAGGGCCCAATCGGCCTGCATCAGAGCGCAACACCTCTTGTTTGACCCGCAAGAGTTGCGTGGGATGCATCGAGAAATGACGCAAGCCCATGCCCAACAGCAGACGTGTCAGCGTGGGGTCCCCGGCCATCTCGCCGCACAATCCCACCTCTTTGCCTGCCGCCGCACCTTTCGCAATGGTGTCCGCCAGCAAGTGCAAGATGGCGGGGTGCAAAGGATCGTAGAGGTGGGCCACTTGTTCGTCCGCTCGGTCGATCGCCAAGGTGTACTGAATCAAATCATTGGTGCCGACTGATAAAAAGTCAAAGTACTTCAAAAACAAAGGCAAGGTGAGTGCCGCGGCGGGCACCTCGATCATGGCGCCGACCCGCACTTGTCCGTGAGGCTTTTGTTGTTTATCCAGTTGTTGACGCGCTTGCGCGATCAATTGAAAAGTCTGGTGAATTTCACGCGCATGGGCCAGCATGGGTATCAGCAAATTCACGGGCCCATGGGCGGCAGCGCGCATGATGGCCCGCAATTGGCTCAAGAACATGCTGGGGTCGGCCAAGCTCCAACGAATGGCGCGCAAGCCCAAAGCAGGGTTGAGATGGGCCTCGTCTTTGGCCGTGCGGTCCAGTGGTTTGTCGGCCCCCACATCCACGGTGCGAATCGTCACTGGCAAACCCTTCATGCCCTCGACCGCACGTTTGTAGGCTTGGTACTGCTCTTCCTCATTGGGCAACTGACCCTCACGACCCATGAACAAGAATTCGCTGCGAAACAAGCCGACACCCATGGCACCCATGGCCAGCGCCATGGTGGTGTCCTCAGGCAACTCAATGTTGGCCATCAGGTGGATTTTTTGACCATCCAAAGTCACCGCCGGCGTGTGCTTGAGCCGCGCCAGTCGCTCGCGTTCCAAGTCTGCTTGGCGCTGCTTGAAACCGTACTCGGCCAAGATGATGGGAGAAGGCCCCACAATGATGACGCCCGCGTCGCCATCGATGATGACCCAGTCATCTTGTCGCACCAAATGGCTGGCATTGCGAGCGCCAACGACAGCGGGGATGTCCAAGCTGCGGGCAACGATGGCGGTGTGCGAGGTCTTGCCACCGACATCGGTGACGAACCCGGTGAACACGCTTTGCTTGAATTGCAGCATGTCAGCGGGTGACAAGTCGTGGGCAATCAACACCAAGGGCACATCATGGCTGTCGTCAAGCAGTTGGTCTTGCTGCCAGCTGCTGGTTTTGCGCGGCGTGGGCTGGGGCAAGGTGGTGGGCAGTCCCTTCATGTGGCGCAGCAAACGCTCGACCACCTGCTCCAAGTCACCTTTGCGCTCGCGCAAATAGGCGTCTTCCATCTCATCAAATTGACGCGTCACCACTTCCAGCTGGGAGGTCAATGCCCACTCGGCGTTGTAAAGCCTGTCGGTCACCCAATGCTTCACGCCATCGGCCAGCATCTCGTCTTGCAGCATCATCATGTGAACTTCGAGCAAAGCAGCCAATTCAGGTGGCGCGTCTTTGGGCACCGATTGATGGAGCCGCTGCACTTCCTGCATCACCGACTGGCGGGCGCTGGTGATGCGCTGCAACTCCGACTCAACCTGCGAGGCTTCGATGAAATAGTGGGCCACATCCACCCGGCTCGACGCCACCAGCACGGCGCGACCAATGGCAATGCCACGTGCGACTGCCAGACCGTGGATGGAAAAGGTCATGGTGTGCTCAGGCGCCTTCGCCGAATTTGTCGGCGATCAGAGCCAGCAAAGCGTCCATGGCCGCTTGCTCTTGATCGCCATCGGTTTCCAGGGTGACTTCGGTGCCAATGCCTGCTGCGAGCATCATGACACCCATGATGCTTTTGGCGTTGACGCGGCGGTCACCCCGAGAAATCCACACATCACACGGAAAACTGCCGGCCATTTTGGTCAGCTTGGCCGATGCACGGGCGTGCAGGCCCAATTGATTGACGATGGTGGTGTTGGTTTTGATCACAGAAGACTCACACAGATTTGTTGTTGGAACATGGCACTTGCAACACGCCTTTGGCCCCGCCATCCAAAGCGCGTTGGGCCAACTCAGCCAAGCTCTCGTGGCGGTAACACACGGTGCGCAACAACATGGGCAAGTTGACACCCGCCACCAGGATGGACTGCACATCATCGACCAGGCGTTGCGCGACATTGGCGGGCGTGGCCCCCAGCACATCGGTCAGCACCAGCGTGTCTTGAAGTTCATGGCTTTGCATCAGCGTCCTGGCTGATGCCAAGGTGACGTCGGGCGCTTCATCAGGTGGCACATCGATGGCGATCACCGCCTGGGCGCAGTCAGGAAACACATGCAAAGCACATTCACGTAGCGCGTTGGCCAAGGGTGCGTGGGCGATTAATAGAATGCGTGTGCTCATGTCGCTAGGGCTTTGCCACATTATCACCCCTGCCCCGTCTGAGTCACAATGCGCCCCATGAATTCACTAGAAGCTGTTCGTGTGCTGGATTTGTCCCGTGTGCTCGCCGGTCCATGGTGCACACAGACCTTGGCTGACTTGGGCGCCGATGTGGTGAAAGTCGAGCGGCCTGGCGTGGGCGACGACACCCGCGGCTGGGGCCCGCCTTTCCTGAAAACGGCTGACCAGCAAGACAGCGCTGAATCTGCCTATTTCTTGGGCGCCAACCGCAACAAACGATCCATCACTTGCGATTTGTCCCGCCCTGAAGGTCAAGCCTTGATTCGCCAATTGGTGGCCAAAGCCGATGTGCTGGTGGAGAACTTCAAAGTCGGCGACATGAAGCGCTATGGTTTGGACTATGAAACGCTGAAACACATCAACCCACGTCTGGTTTATTGCAGCATCACTGGCTTTGGCCAAACCGGTCCCTACCAGGACCGAGCCGGCTACGACTTTGCCATCCAAGCCATGGGCGGCTTGATGAGTGTCACCGGCGAGCGCGACGATGCAGGCGGAGGACCACAAAAAGTAGGCGTGGCAGTGGCCGACCTGTTCACCGGCATGTACGCCACAGTCGGCATCCTGGCCGCCTTGCGTCACGCAGAGCGCACCGGTGAGGGCCAGCATCTGGACATGGCGCTCTTGGACAGCCAAGTGGCCATGTTGGCCAACCTGGGCGCCAACCACTTGGTGAATGAGCCCTTGGACTTGCCTCCACCCAAGCGCATGGGCAACGCCCATGTGAACATCGTGCCCTACCAGGTGTTTGAAACCGCGCCCAAGTCTTCTGGTGTCAGGGACTTCATGATCGTGGCTGTCGGCAATGACAGTCAATTTGTGAAGCTGTGCGAATGTCTGGGTCACCCCGAGTGGTCGACCGACCCTCGGTTTGTTCGCAACCAAGACCGGGTGCGCCACCGCGAGGTGCTGATTCCCATGGTGTCAGCTGTCATCAAAGAACGCAGCAAAGCCGACCTCCTGTCTGTTCTGGAGGCAGCCAAAGTGCCCTGCGGTCCGATCAATGATTTGGGTGAGGTGTTCAGAGACCCACAGGTCTTGTCCCGCCAGATGGTGCAAGCTTGGAGCCACCCTTTGCGTGAAGACCTGAAGCTGGTGGCCAGTCCGATCAAGCTCAGCGCCACGCCAGTCCAGCATTCATACCCGCCACCCATGCTGGGGCAGCACACTGCGGCGGTGCTGCAAGATTGGTTGGGCCTGGATGCCCAGGCCATTCAAGCCTTGCAAGTCCACCAGACCTTTTAAGTCAACTGCCATGGACCGTTCGGAATTCAGCATCAGCGCGCCACAAACACCTGAAGACTGGCTGCGCGTGGCGGCGTTGTTGCGGGAGTACCAAGCCCAGCTGGGCATTGATTTGGACTTTCAAGATTTCGACAATGAATTGGCCAACTTGGCCAGCCATTACGCGGGGGCACGCGGCTTGTTTTGTTGGGCTTTTGTCGGTGATGAACTCGCTGGTTGCTGTGGCCTGCGCCCTTTGGACGAAGCCGTGGACGCCAACGCTTGCGAGATGAAACGACTGTATGTGCGTCCTGCGTTCAGGCGCTTTGGCTTGGGACGATCGCTGGTGGAAGCGATCATGGATGGCGCCAGAAACTTGGGGTATGCGTGTGTCTTGCTGGACACCTTGAGCGACATGGAAGCCGCTCGCAGCCTCTATGAAGATTTGGGATTTGAGGAAGTGCCGCCTTACTATTTGAGCCCCATACCCGGCACGCACTACCTCAAAGCCATGCTCTGAGCTCAGTGCTTGAGTTGTGACAAGAGGGTATCGGCGTCACTCACCTCGAATTTGCCAGGGCCTTCAATATTCAACGTCAAGACCTTGCCGTCTTTGACCAGCATGGAGTAGCGGTTAGAGCGCAGCCCCAGACCTTTGCCTGTGAGGTCCAAGGTCAAGCCTGTGGCCTTGGTGAATTCTGCGTCGCCATCGCCGAGCATGCGGACTTTGCCAGCAGCGTGCAAGTCGCGGCCCCAGGCACCCATCACAAACGCATCATTCACACTGACACACCAGATTTCATCGACGCCAGCAGCGGTGAGTTCAGCATGCTTGTCCATGTAACCTGGCACATGTTTGGCTGAGCAAGTGGGCGTGAAAGCACCGGGCAGGGCAAACAAAGCAATCGTCTTGCCCGCGCTGGCTTTGGCCACATCCACGGGGTTGGGGCCAATGCTGCAACCGTTGCCTTCAACCTCGGAGTACTCCATGAGGGTGGTGTGTGGCAGGGTGTCTCCGACTTTGATCATGTGATGCTCCTTGAAATGAAAAATGACCCACGATTGTGGGTCATTTGCTCGAAACCGGTGAAGGACTTGGGAATAAGTCTTAAACCGCTGGCGCCTTTTCAACCAGGCGTGTGGCCACCCAGTTTTTGGTTTTCGAAATGGGACGGCTTTCAGTGATTTCAATCACATCGCCCAAGTGGTATTGACCGCTTTCGTCATGCGCGTGGTATTTGCTGGACTTACCCACGATCTTGCCGTAGAGCGCGTGCTTGACGCGACGCTCGACCAACACCGTGACGGTTTTGGCGCGTTTGTCGCTGACCACTTTGCCAATCAAGGTGCGTTTGAGTGATTTTTTAGCTTCTGTCATGGTCACTCCTTCGCCTTGGCTTGTTGTTCGGCCAAAATGGTTTTGGCACGTGCAATGCTGCGACGGGCCACTTTCATTTGGGCCGTGTTGGTCAATTGCTGTGTGGCTTTTTGCATGCGCATGTTGAAGTGCGCTTTTTGCAATTCTTTGATTTCGGTCTGCAAACCTGCAGCGTCTTTTTGACGTAATTCAGATGTTTTCATGGTGTCTCCTGAATCATTGGCCAATCAGGCGCGAAACAAAGGTGGTGCGCAAAGGCAGTTTGGCAGCCGCCAAACGGAATGCTTCACGCGCGAGTTCTTCGGGCACACCCACGATTTCATACAACACCTTGCCGGGCTGAATTTCAGCCACGTAGTACTCGGGGTTGCCTTTACCGTTACCCATGCGAACCTCTGCAGGCTTTTGGGAAATTGGTTTGTCGGGGAAGATGCGAATCCAAATGCGTCCACCACGTTTGACGTGACGGGAAATTGCACGGCGAGCGGATTCGATTTGGCGAGCTGTCAAGCGACCACGGTCGGTTGATTTCAAGCCAAAGTCACCAAACGCCACGGTGTTGCCACGGGTGGCAATGCCGGTGTTGCGACCTTTTTGTTCCTTGCGGTATTTACGGCGCGCTGGTTGCAGCATGCTTATTCTCCTTTGCCGTCCGCAGCCGTGCCAGTGGATGCGGGCGCGGCTACCTTGCGGACGCGCTTGACGGTGGTTTTGGGAGCATCGGTGGCTTCAGCGGGTTTATCGCTGCCATCCGCCGGTGCGGCATTGGTGCCTGCAGGGCGACGTGCGCCACTGCGGGCTGGACGATCGCCAGCGGGGCGAGCATCGCGACGGGGACCGCGTGGGCGGCGCTCGTCTTCTGAACGTGGTTCTTGTGCAGCGGGTGCGTCGTTGCGGCCCAAGGTATCACCCTTGTAGACCCAAACTTTCACGCCGATGATGCCGTAGGTTGTTTTGGCTTCAGATGTTGCGTAGTCGATGTCGGCACGCAAGGTGTGAAGTGGCACACGACCTTCGCGGTACCACTCGGTACGTGCGATTTCAATGCCGTTCAAGCGACCTGCCGACATGATCTTGATGCCTTGGGCACCCAAACGCATGGCGTTTTGCATGGCGCGCTTCATGGCACGACGGAACATGATGCGCTTTTCAAGCTGTTGGGTGATGCTGTCAGCAATCAACTGAGCATCGATTTCAGGCTTACGCACTTCTTCGATGTTGACTGCCACAGGCACGCCCAAACGCGCAGCCAATTCCTTCTTGAGGTTTTCAATGTCCTCACCCTTTTTACCGATGACCACGCCAGGACGTGCGGAAAAAATGGTGATGCGGGCATTTTTGGCAGGACGCTCGATCAAGATGCGCGACACAGCTGCATTCTTGAGTTTGACCTTGAGGTACTCGCGCACCTTGATGTCTTCGGCCAGCATGCCGGCGAAGTCTTTGTTACTGGCGTACCAGCGGCTGGCCCAGTTGCGGCTGACCGACAGGCGGAACCCGGTGGGGTGGATTTTTTGTCCCATATCTTCCTAGACCTTTCAGTTGCCAACCGTCACATACACATGGCATGTGGGCTTGCTGATGCTGTTGCCGCGGCCTTTGGCGCGTGCCGTGAAACGCTTGAGGGTGGCGCCTTGTTCCACATAAATGGTCTTGACGCGCAACTCGTCAATGTCAGCACCATCGTTGTGCTCGGCATTGGCGATGGCAGACTCGAGCACTTTTTTGACAATGCCCGCTGCTTTTTTCTGTGTGAAGGTCAGGATGTTCAAAGCCTGGTCCACTTTTTTACCGCGAATCAAATCTGCCACTAATCGGCCTTTGTCGACCGATAAGCGCACACCTCGCAGGACTGCACGTGTTTCCATAGCTGCTCCTTACTTCTTCTGGACTTTTTTGTCCGCCGGATGGCCTTTGAAGGTCCGAGTCAAGGCGAATTCGCCCAACTTGTGACCCACCATTTGGTCGGTGATATAGACCGGCACATGTTGCTTGCCGTTGTGGACCGCGATGGTCAAGCCGATGAAATCGGGCAACACCATGGAGCGGCGTGACCAAGTTTTGATTGGCTTTTTGTCCTTGGTGGCAACGGCTTTTTCAGCCTTGGCCAGCAAGTGATGGTCAACAAACGGGCCTTTTTTGAGTGAGCGTGTCATGTGTTAACCCTTATTTCTTGCGACGCGAGACGATCATGACTTGCGTGCGCTTGTTGTTGCGGGTGCGGTAGCCTTTGGTCAGATTGCCCCATGGGTCAACCGGTGCACGGCCTTCGCCGGTGCGACCTTCACCACCACCGTGCGGGTGATCAATTGGGTTCATGGCCACGCCACGAACGGTTGGGCGAATACCCATCCAACGCTTGACACCGGCCTTGCCCAATTGACGCAAGCTGTGCTCTTCGTTGGCGACTTCACCAATGGTGGCGCGGCATTCGATGTGCACCTTGCGGACCTCACCAGAACGCATGCGAACCTGGGCGTAAGTGCCTTCACGCGCCAACAATGTCGCAGAGGTACCGGCAGAGCGTGCAATTTGTGCACCTTTACCAGGACGCAACTCGATGCAGTGGATGGTGGAACCCACGGGGATGTTGCGGATGGGCAAGGTGTTGCCTGCACGGATTGGCGCTTCTGAACCACTGTGGATGGTCGCGCCCACTTCCAAACCACGCGGCGCAATGATGTAGCTGCGTTCGCCATCGGCGTAGCAAACCAATGCAATGTGTGCTGTGCGGTTGGGGTCGTATTCGATGCGCTCCACTTTCGCGGGAATACCGTCTTTGTTGCGACGGAAATCAACCACGCGGTAGTGATGCTTGTGACCACCGCCTTTGTGGCGGGTGGTGATGTGACCGTTGTTGTTGCGACCGGCTTTTTGGAATTGGGGTTCCAACAAGGGGGCGTAACCAGGACCTTTGAACAGGTGGTCACGGGTGACCTTCACCACAGCACGTTGGCCGGGTGAGGTTGGTTTCATTTTCACGACTGCCATGATTAAGCCACCTCTCCAGACAGGTTCAGCTCTTGACCAGGCTTCAAGGTCACGTAGGCTTTGCGAACATTGTCGCGACGACCCACGGAGCGACCGAAGCGCTTGGTTTTGCCTTTGGTGTTGACCACAGACACGCCTTTGACCTCGACTTTGAACATGAGTTCAACAGCCGCTTTGATCTCGGGCTTGGTGGCGTTTTGCAGCACTTTGAAAGTAACAGCATTGGATTTTTCGGCAACCATGGTGGCTTTTTCAGACACAATGGGAGCGACCAACACGGCCATCAAACGGCCTTCGTCAAATTGGGGGGTGCTCATGCGAACATCTCCTTGAGTTTGTCGACAGCGCCTTTGGTGACCAGTACTTTCTTGTAGTGGACCAATGACACGGGATCGGCATAACGGGGTTCGACCACCAACACATTGGCCAGATTGCGCGCTGCAAAGTACAAGTTGTCATCCACTTCTTCAGAAATGACCAACACAGATTGCAGGTTCATGGCTTTCAATTTGGAAGCCAGCAATTTGGTTTTGGGTGCTTCGATTTTGATCGAGTCCACCACAGCCAAACGACCTTCACGCACCAACTGGGAGAAGATGGCGGCCATGCCAGCGCGGTACATCTTCTTGTTGATTTTTTGTGTAAAGTTTTCTTCAGGACTGTTGGGGAAAGCGCGGCCGCCTCCACGCCAGATGGGTGAAGAAGTCATACCCGCACGAGCACGGCCTGTGCCCTTTTGCTTGAATGGCTTTTTGGTGGAGTGCTTGACTTGTTCGCGGTCTTTTTGGGCACGTGTGCCTTGACGCGCATTGGCTTGGTAAGCGACCACGATTTGGTGAACCAAATCTTCGTTGTAGTCACGGCCAAACAATGTTTCAGGCGCGTCGTATTTGGCAGAAGCCTGACCTTGGTCATTCAGGAGTTCGATTTGCATCAGTTGGCTCCTTTGGACTTGGCTTTGATGGCGTGACGCACAGTCACGAAGCCGCCAGCTGAGCCAGGCACTGCGCCTTTGATCAACAGCAATTGGCGGGCTTCGTCGATGCGAATCACGTCGAGGTTTTGGGTGGTCACTGTTTCATCACCCAGGTGACCCGACATTTTTTTGCCTGGGAACACGCGACCTGGATCTTGCGCCATGGAGATAGAGCCGGGCACATTGTGCGAGCGGCTGTTACCGTGGGAGGCGCGTTGTGAACGGAAGTTGTGACGCTTGATGGTGCCCGCAAAGCCCTTACCAATGGAGGTGCCTTGCACATCCACTTTTTCGCCAACCGTGAAGATGGCAGTGGCAGGCACAGAAGAACCAGCAGGGTATTGCGCTGCGGTTTCGGCGGTGACACGGAATTCTTGGGTGACTTCACCAGCTTCAACGCCGGCTTTGGCCAAATGACCTGCTTGAGGCTTGGTGACACGCGAAGCTTTGCGTGCGCCAAAGGTGACCTGCAAGGCCACATAGCCGTCATTTTCTTGGGTTTTAACTTGGGTCACGCGGTTGTTTGAAACATCCACCACTGTGACAGGCACTGCGTCCCCATCATCAGTGAACAGACGCATCATGCCCACCTTGCGGCCCAGCAACCCCAATCGATTGCTTTGACTCATGTTGTTCTCCAAAACTTTCACCGCAGTCACTTCAATTGGCAACTGCGTTTGGTGTATGAAAGAAGGTTGATAATTTCTCCACGCAAATCGCGCGAAGACTTGGATTATAGCTGAAATCTGGCTTTACACCAGACCTCAGCACCAATCCAACAACGAAGCCTCTTGCGAGACTTCTTTTTTCTTACTGCAACTTGATTTCGACGTCCACACCAGCAGGCAAGTCGAGCTTCATCAAAGCATCAACTGTTTTGTCTGTGGGATCGACGATGTCCATCAAACGTTGATGGGTGCGGATTTCCAACTGGTCGCGGCTGGACTTGTTCACGTGTGGTGAACGCAGGATGTCAAAACGCTTCATGCGCGTGGGCAAAGGCACTGGGCCTTTGACAATCGCGCCTGTGCGCTTGGCAGTGTCCACGATTTCAGCAGCAGATTGATCAATCAGCTTGTAGTCAAACGCTTTGAGACGGATGCGGATTTTTTGCTTGGAAGACATGTGTGTTCCTTAAGCAATGATTTTGGCAACGACACCGGCGCCAACAGTTTTGCCGCCCTCGCGGATGGCAAAGCGCAAGCCCTCTTCCATCGCAATCGGGTGGATCAACTTCACCGTGATCGACACGTTGTCACCAGGCA
>JACCDX010859942.1_pt1 | contig 22777 bp, 17 predicted proteins | sample 7449681 | NCBI WGS metagenome assembly JACCDX01 (sample SAMN15323450, study PRJNA562643) | freshwater metagenome | isolation source: river surface water | place: USA:Blue River Watershed | collected 2017-08-18
AAAGCACCGCACAAATTGTGCGGTGTGGCGTTTAGTGCAAATCTTTTCCCTGAGGGAAATACAGCCGTGATACGGCAGTGTAGCAGATTCTCGCATTGTCCATATCCATCCCTTTGTACTCTGTGAGGTACTTGGTGTATGCGCGAAATGTGAGAAAGTCATTTCCTCCCTGTCCACGATGTGTGGGGTAGCGAAACCCGATTGCCACAAAAGTGTCGGCATCTTCGAAATACGGAAGCGCTTTGACTAATTTTGGCAGAGAGATTTCTACATCACCGATTTGGACATAGGGATGATTACTCTGCTTTCTTGAGCGGGAAGTGAGGCGAAAGTACTCTGTCAGAAAATCCACCAGATGGGTGAGCTCTTCGATTTCGTCACTCCGATAACTGATATACACCCCCAAATGAGGGGATAAAGGATCGCCCCCAGCTGGGCGCATGGGTGAATGTTGCACGGAATGCCCCAAAGGACTACTTCTTGTAGTATAACGTCTTCACTTGTGCCCGCAACGTGTGACGTATTACTGATACTTTTGTACCTCCGTGGTCAGACGTTCGAGAAGGGACGATTTCTTGATGCTTCCTATTTTTCCATGGTCGCGTGATTCTAGAGTGACAGCATCTTCTGCCACTTCTTTGTCGCCAATGACAAGCGTGTATGGAATTTTTTCCGCATTTGCAGCACGGATTTTCTTCCCGAGTGAATCCTTGTGCGCCATAAGTTCGGTTCTTATGCCTTGCGCGCGGAGCTCTGTTTCTAGGGTCTGGGCATAGGCATGATGCGCCTCGCTTATTGGAATAATCGCCACTTGAGTGGGGGACAGCCAGAGGGGGAAATTACCAGCGTAGTGTTCGATAAGAAATGCCATCACTCGCTCTATAGCACCGATAGATGAGCGGTGTACTACGATAGCCCGCTTTTCCTTGCCGTCGGAATCATTGTAGGTAAGATCAAAGCGATCTGGCATGCAAAAATCGTATTGGACCGTAAACGCCGTGTTCTCTTTTCCGCGGACATCTTTCATTTGAATATCAATTTTGGGGCCATAGAATGCAGCTTCATCTTTGGCCTCAACAAACGGTGCTCCTCGGGAGACAAGCAGTGCGCGCAGTGCAGATTCTGCATCTTCCCATGCTTGGTCGTTCTTGTAATACTTGTCTTCATTTTCTCGATTACCTAATGAAAGGCGATACGAGTATTCACTTCCCTTTGTCAGACCAAATACCGAGGCCACATATTCAATCAAATCGAGCGCCTTGCCCACCTCGGTGATTGCTTGGTCTTTTCCTGCACACACAATATGGGCATCGGCGAGGCAGAAACTTCGGACACGCACGAGGCCGGAGAGCTCCCCAGATGCTTCGTATCGATACAGCTTGGCGAGTTCTGCAATACGCATCGGCAGATCCCGATAACTTTTTGGTGAATCCTTGTAGACCTGAAAATGATGTGGGCACGTCATGGGGCGGAGCATGAACTCATCCTCATCAATCTTGATAGGCGCATACATGGAGTCTTTGTAATACGGGTAGTGCCCCGAAGTCTTGTAGAGATCAATTTTGGCAATGTCTGGGGTGTATACATGCTGATACCCCCAAGCAAGCTCGGTGTCGACAATAAAACGCTCAAGAATACGGCGGACTGTGGCACCCTTCGGAAGCCACAAGGGGAGACCCGAGCCGACGATAGGAGAAAATGCAAACAACCCGAGTTCTTTGCCAAGCTTGCGGTGATCACGTGCTTTTGCAGTTTCTTGTGCGAGGAGGTATGTATCGAGCTCCGCTTTAGTCGAAAACGCAAGCCCGTAGATACGCGTGAGCATGTCGCGCTTTTCGTCGCCTCTCCAGTATGCGCCTGCGACATGGGAGAGCATCATGGCTTCGAGGTGCATATCCTTGGCATGACTATGCCCACCTCGGCATAAATCCTCAAACGCTCCATTCTTGTACAGCGTGATGGGCTCGCCTCTCGAGGCAATTTCTGAAATGAGTTCCAATTTATACGGATTGTTCGCGTATATCTGTTTTGCTTCATCTTGGGAGACCGTGCGATGAGTAAAGTCTCCCCACGTCTTATGCAGGGTGTGCATCGTGGAAGAAATAGTCGCCAGCTCGCTTTCTCCAAGTTTGATACCTTTTGGGAAGGCGATGTCGTAGTAAAATCCATTCTCGATAGCTGGTCCAAGGGTGATTTTTGCGTCAGGGTAGAGGGTGACGACTGCTGCACCAAGGAGGTGGGCAAAAGAATGGCGAATATCATTGAGACTATTTTCAGGCATGGTTGTTGGTCTATGAATAAAATAAACGTCCTCGTGAAGATGCGGCGTCTTAGGCCGTATGCTCACGAGGACGCTCATGCGTGGTTCCACCTCGTTTCTTCATGGTATGCCATGAAGCACTCGAATTCCGATTAGGGTTGCCCGCCAGATGGCCTCTGGGTGGTCACCAGAGCAATCTCGGATATAGATACTGTACCACAGGTGTACTTGCATGCCAATCCAAAAGATCCCCATGGTGATTGCGCGACACCATCTTCAGGTGTCAACTTGCATGACCTCTTGACCCATGAAAAGATGCACAGTATCAGATATGAAAAAGCGTCATCGTTCTTCGTCGCGCACGTCACATCCTGCTTCGCGCACGCATATCACTGCCCGCACCGATGTGCGCTATTCGGTGATTATCCCCACGCACAATCGGGTGCATATGTTGCAGGCGTGCTTGTCTGCGGTGTTTGATCAGACACTCTCAAGTGCACAGTACGAAGTGATTGTCGTCAACGATGGGTCTACTGACGGGACAGCAGATTTCTTGGCATCTTATGCTCCACCTTCAGGTGGACAGTTGCGTGTGGTCCATTCGTCTCATGGGGGTTGCGCGTCGGCACGAAATCTCGGGGTGGAGCATGCACGCGGGAGTATTCTGTTTTTTACTGACGATGACTGTGTGGTTCCACGAGTGTGGATGGAAACACTCTTGCGTGGGTTTGATGCGCACCCTGATGTCGTTGGGGTGGGAGGGTGGTATCGTCCGAGTGATGACATGTTGAAGCGAAATCGCTTTGCGCGCATCAATGATGCCATTGAGCGGATGTATTATGGGTACTACGAAACCCATGAGGTTTATGCCAATATTGGGGTCAATCCGTGCGGGAATACCGCGAATGTCGCCTACCGTCGATCACTCTTTCAAGATATCGGAGGGTTTGATACCTACACCAAGAAAACCGCGATGATTGATTATGAATTTGTCTTACGCATTGCGTCGCGTGGGTATTTCACGTTGTATATTCCTTTAGTTATTTTGCATAACAAGCATCTCACTTTTCTGGAATATGCCAAAAAGTGTGTGCGATATGGCATGGCAGATGAGTATTTGTCTCGGAAATACGCTGGGCGACATCAAGTGCGACAGCTTATCAATATCTTTTGGTTTCTTGCTGAGGTAAAAAAGTGGAGTCCCCAGGTGTCTTCGGTGTGGGTTTTGTTCTTTTTGGGTTTACGCATATGGGGGAGTTCTCGTGCGCGAGTAGCCCCTATTTCAGTTCGAGCCGTGCCCATGGAAGTGGCGCGACGGAAGCATGTGGATACCTATCTCGACGGAGTGGTGCAAGAAACAGAATATATTGCCCCAGAAGAATACACAGAAGACCGCACGATGATGACACATCGACTTGATGCATATCAGATGCTCGAGGGCGAGTATGAGACCCCACTCGTATCAGTGGTCATTCCGTTTTATAATCGTCCGGAATATGTGACAGAAGAGTTTATTGCCTCACTCAATAAGCTCAGTGTGAGTGATTCCGCCATTGAACTCATATTCGTTGATGATGGGTCGACCGATCATACGCGGGAAGTTTTACTCCAGGCTGTGCCACGTTTTCGTTTTACCACTCGAGTACTTTCCAGACCAAACGGAGGTCCATCGGCGGCACGAAATACTGGTATTCGCGATGCGCGCGGTGCCTATATCGCGTTCACCGATTCCGATGTCCTAGTCCCGTCTTTATGGCTCCACTCTTTACTTTTTCCATTCTTGCTTTCGCCTCGAGTCGTAGTGTCAGGGGGAAGTCAGATTGATGTTGCGCCGATGACGTATTTTGATGAATGGAGAAATTCGACCATTCTGCCATCCCCACTGTGTTTGACGAATCAATTCAATGCGCGACCATATGACTCTGCGCATTTGATGGTGTGTCGCGAGCGTCTCTCGGATTCATCACTACTGTATTTCGATGAGTCATTCCGCTTGCCAGGAGGGGAGGACATGGACTACACGATGCGTATGAAGCGTGCCGGAGGGATGGCGGCGTTTGTGCCTACCCCGATTCACAACAAACGGAGTATGCACCTGAATGATTTCTTGAAACTCTGTATTGCGCGTTCGATTGGAATCAATAAAGTCAAAGAAAAGCACCGTGACTTGGCGCCATATATTCCTGGGTATTTCACCGCACTCCACTTATCGGCAACGGTGCATATGTTTGTTCATTTATTGCGTCGACCAAAAGTCCGAACAGGACTCCTGATGCATATTTTTCTCCGTGCCATCGACAGTACTCCACAGGGAAAGTTTTATGCCCTTCTTTCTTCACTCGCTGAGCATCAAATAACACGCCGCCTGTCTTAAGGCGGCGTGTTATGAGGATAGGGGGCGACTTGTTAGTACGAGACTTCTGTCTCTGTGACGGTACTCTTTAGACGAATCATGTGTGATGCAACCAATTTCTTGGACTGCTCAGGATTGTCCCCCAATGTTGCGGTAACATCGAGTACGACTCGTACACCCAAATTGCGGGTCATTTCAGTTTCAAACAAGGTGACTGCGCGATACACGGTTGGTGCGCTTCCGATACGCGTTTCAAAGAAGGTAATATCTCCTTCTGCTCCAACTTGCGTCACGACTTGTTCGTCTGTGTTCTTCCATCCCGACTCCTTCTGCTCCAGTGCGTTAATCATTGTGGTCTCCTTGACCCACTCGAGTGGTGTGATGCTGGAATGTGCCCAGGCGTATGTTGTAGTGAGTGGTCCATCATACTCTGCACAAATCATCATGCTGTTCATGATGGCACGATCCATTAAGAGTGATGTTTGAGGCACATTGCACATGCGCGCAGCTGTTTGAGGGTTAGAGATTTCTAGTTGGGGCATCGCCGTAAGGTTAAGACCAAAGACGCGGCCATTTAGGCTGAGTTCCGGCCAGATAGGGTGTGTTTCTGTACTCCTTTCAAACGTCGCGCGAGTGACTTGATTGGGGACACGGGTAAAGTCAAATTTCCTGTCCGTGGGAATGGGAACAGGTTCATGAGAGAGCACCACCGATTCACTCTCAGGTAGTAGAAACGTTGAAGGGCGATTCATCATACTTATAACACCCACGAGTACCAGTAATGCTACCGCCCCGATAGCATACCAGTACTTCTTCATCCATGTATTGATGTCCATATTCTTCTAGTATAACACCAATCATAGTAAAACAAGGACACCATAAGGTGTCCTTGTGAATTGCGTGACTTAATCCAGAGTAAGTGGGACCTCTGGAACTTGGCCTACTGTGTTGTGTACAAGCATTCGAGTACGGAATAGATGGATTCGCCCCTTCACGAGCTCTTCGCTGTTTTGGTGTGTGCGTGTACCAATATACCAGTTTGAGACCGTGACAACGACTTTCATCCCCAATCGACGCGTCTTTGCATTTTCGAGGACATACATCCCCACCATACCTCCATTTTTTGCCGCATCTGCCCAGAAGCGAAAATAATGTACATTCTGTTCGAATGTTTCATCTACGATGCGGATGATGACCTTGCCGAGTCCTTTCGGGGCTTCGGACTCGACGGTGGTAATGTACTTGGTGCGAAATGCTCTGAGCGACACACCCGCATCTACCCAGTAGTATCTGGCATTCATGCCAGAGTCTGATGCACATATTGGGACAATTTCCAGTTCCAACTGGCGATAGCGTGATATCGCCATTTCGTGTCCCAAAAAGCAATATCTTTGGGATTGCTCTGGGTTTCCAAATACGTACTGGAATGCATGGTCCCGTGCATTAAATCCGAGGGTGTCCATTTCCTTGATGAATGCAGGCCAGGGGACCATCGGCTTTTCTAGAGGCTTGTCTCCCTTGAACGTCTCCACATCGATGAGGTTTGGATAGCGTTCCCATTGTGCAGATGCCGACCATGGAAACGCGATCATCATCAGCATGAGAACCATGCGGATCATGTTCATGATAAACTTTCAAGATTGCTGTGTATGAATCACCTATTTGGGTGCGTGTGTTTTGCTAGTTGCTTGATATGAGAACGTAACAGGTCATCTGCGTACTGTGGCATAGCATGGTCACCATGTATTTGCGTAATCATGTACAATACGACATTGGGTATGCGCGTGGGAACGCTAAACACTGCAATCTTCTGGTTGTACGCCCCGCCTGTGCCATGGTAGTACGCAATACCTTTTTCTTCGCGAATCAGCACGACCCGTGCAGTAGGTTTCGGCGTAGAAGGACTCCACCGCTGGAAGACATTGTGCGCAATGTATGCTTGCATGAATTCATCCCGACTCAGCGAAGATTTGGCCCAGACATATGTTGCCTCAGTCAGTTCGATGGTGGTGCATATGATACGCCAGTCTAGTGAAGGCCGACCTTCCTTGAAGTATTCATCTTGACCAATTTCACACTTGCGTTTTGCTTTGTCCGGATTGCTGACAATGGTGTGGACAAAATGTGTGAGATCGACTCCGAAGTATTCCCCGGCCTTTCTCAACTCGGGCCAGGGGGGTGTGGGGGTTTCCAGGTTTTCGCCATAGAAGTTTCTTTCCACAATTGGCCCGGCCCAAGTCGGAAAAAGAAGAACAGCCAAGAGGAGGGATGCCAGATAATGTTTCATTTTCTACCTTTCGAGCATCTGATTGCATCATGCATCTATATTATAAAATGTCAATAACTATATAGGTATTTTAAGATATGCGCCCTAGTATTATCAACTCCATAGTAAAACAAGGACACCATAAGGTGTCCTTGTGCATATCATTCCCAGGAAATTGGTGCTGGTTCCACTTTCGGCACTGTGGTGTGGGTTTGGAGTCTGTCGCGATGATCTGCGATGCGTCGCTTGAGGATGCTGACAGTGCGTTCGCGGTGCGCGGGGTTTTCGTATAGCCCATACATGAACACTCCAAGTCGAATACCCAGGCGACGGGTTTTTGCATTTTCGGCAAAGAAGATTGCAGCCTCAAGTCGGAATTTCGACTCCGTGTTGTACCCTGCAAAGTACATGACGCCATCTTGCACGACTGGAGTCTCTATGACTATCGTTGGGTCTTTGATGAGCGCATTCGATTCCAGTTCCACTGCTTTGAGACTCTGGCGTGCGTGCTCACTCACGGGGAGCGTGAGGTCAGAGATCGCGTACTCGGTCACGAAGCCGTCAAAAATCCCACACAGGACAGTTCGTGTCCTTTTGAGTTCGCGCACATACGGAAGTGCTTGCTCGAAATTCAGATTGCAGAAGCGAAATGAGGTTTTTTGCTGATAGACGTTGGAAAAAACGTGATCTCTCGCATTGAACCCCAAATAGTCTAGCTCCTTGATAAGAGAATCCCATTTCACGTATGGGGTCGGCCTCTCTTCTAGGAAGCGTTCACTGAAGACAAACATGGGTATTCTGACTTGCGCAGAGGACAGACTCGTCGCACCAAGAAGCAGGAGCGCGCAAATGAGGCGGAATATCATGACTACTCCTAGGAATTCTGACAATATAATACTTTGAATGTACTATATTGTCAATATTTGAGTGTACAAAAAACAGAGCACTGGTATGCTCTGTTGGAATTGCCCTTCTTAGGATTTAGGCTTGAGATGCGCACGCAAATCGACGACGTGTTGTTCGAGGTAGTAGCGATCCTTGCGATGGTATGTGCCACCATCAAAACCGCTTACGACGACGTAGATGCGCACCCCTAATTGTTGCGCTTCTCTTGTCTCAATCGGAAAAAATGCGACGTACTGATTGATGGCTTTTCCGACCTTGAAGTTGTAGAACGGAACTCCGTCAATGTGCTTGATGAGTGTGGTGACTGTGGGAGGCATGACCCCTCCACTTGTCCACTGTTGTCTCGCGAATCGCTCAATCCATTCTCGGAGGAATTCATCCGCGTTGAGGGATGCATCAGCCCAAACGTAGGATGTCACCGTGAGGTCGAGTACGGAACAGATCACTCCATGATCTCGCGCAGGTTTGCGATCTTGAAAGAACTGCGATTGCCCAACACCACAGACACGGCGGGCCTTTTCTGGACGCTGGATAATATGCGTTGTCCAGTGTCGCGTGTCCACTCCAAAAAAATCCATTTCCCTGAAAAGGTGCCCCCATGGTTGGATAGGCGAAGTAATGCCACTATGGTCGAATGTCTCCTCAGCTGGTGTGGGCGTGTTCGCCCAGAGAGGGGGGAGGAATGAGGTGAGTGCAATGAAGCACATAAGACGGAGTGCCTGTCTCATATGAGGCTCCAGTAATGTAGGACTTCTAGTAGAACATTATGCATCAGCATGAAATAAAAGTCAAATATGGTGGTGTATCTATGGATGTACTATACTGGCACTCATGCAACCAAGATATGCCGTGGTCGTCACGACACAGGGAAATCACACCGCGCTTTCTCAGTGTATGACTGCGGTGTTTGCTCAAGTGTCGCCATCTGTCACCTATGAAGTACTTATCATTGGGGAGGCTCTTCCCAAGCAGGTGCGTGCGACATTGAATCAGTTAGCCAGAAAGGCGCGTGTATCGTTATCGTATTGCACTCATCATTCAAAGCACGAATCCACTTTGCGCAATGAGGCACTTCATCACACCAGCGCCCCCATTCTCGTCTTTGTGCAAGAAGAGTGTCTCATCCCCTCGAATTGGATAGATGAGTGTGAGAAGGGATTTCGACGTTACCCTCATGCTCGTGGAGTGGGAGGGTATTGTGGAGATGCTGGAGTTCGCCCTGGTACCCCCGAGCATATCTTGGCGGATCTCCTTTATATCCAATTTGGGAACTACTCTGCCTATGAAGTATATGGTAATACTCCTCAAGCGAGTCCATTCGGAACAGGGGGGAGCGTGGCGTATACTCGCGAGGTTCTTGTTGCGTTTGGCGGGTTTGATGAGCATCCCGCTCTTTGGGATTTGGTAGACTTGGAGTTTACTACTCGGATCACTCTGGAAGGGGTGCCTGTGTTGTATCTCCCTGTACAACATCTTCGCCTTACGTCGTGCACATGGAAGACCATGAAGCAGATTGCGTTTCGGCGGGGGGTGGCAGAATATTATTTGAGTACGCGTTACGAGCTTCGATATACTCGAGCAAGTCGTACGAATCTCTTTGAGTGGCTTTCTGTATACCGTGCTGCATTTCCTGGGGTCTCCGAGTGGGCCCATGCGGCATTCGTGTGGTGGGGTACTTCTGGGGCAAACTATGCGCGACGCATGGCATGGTATTCCAAGAAGAAGATATTCATGAAGGATGCACCGCGGGAATTTATCCAGCACTGGAAAGATGGGCTGACGCAAGAACAGCGTGATTATTCCTTTCAAGCATATGAAGAGGACTTGGAGATTAGACGGGCACGCAGTGCTGTGATGCGTGAGCTTTCAGCAGTGCACGAAAATCCACTGGTGACCATCATTATACCTTTTTATAATCGGGAATCATTTATCACCCCTTATTTCGTTGATGCCCTGAATACTCTCGAAGGTCATCCGTCTGCGGTTGAAATAATTTTTGTCGATGATGGATCGACAGACCACACCAAGGAGAGACTGGAGGCTCTTGGTTCGCAATTGCGTTTTCCTCTGCGTGTGCTGACGCAGGAGAACAAGGGGCCGGCGGGGGCAAGAAATCTTGGTATGGCTCATGCGCGGGGAACATATATTTGTTTTGCGGATTCTGATATTATCGTGCCTCGAGATTGGCTGAGCGTACTCCTTTTTCCCTTCCGATTAGATTCTCGGATTGTCCTCACCGGGGGAAAACAAAAACATGTGCATGCTGAAACTCTCCTGGATCGCTGGCGCGATTTTAGCGATGCCGAGCCCATGCCCTTTTATATTGGAAATAGGCTGACGAAACGTCCCTATGATTTTGCGAACATGTGTGTCGATCGCAAACGTTTGACTGATGCTGGGCTTCTGTATGTAAATAGTGGATTTGTTCGTGGGGTCTGGTGCGAGGATTTAGACTACGTCCTACATATTCAAAAGGCGAATATGTACTCTGCGCTCGTGCCGATGTTTGTCGAGAATCGACGTACGATGACACTGAAAAACTTTTTGGATGTCTGTGTAACTCGAGAAAAAGGTATGCGATTGATACGACAGTTGCATACAGATATTGAGCCTTACGTACCGTACTATTTTTTTGTAGCAAATTGGTTTGGCACACTGCATATGCTTTGGAAAGTGTGGCGATATCCTGAGCCGGGCATCTTTTTTGTTGGGCATGTTTTCCATATGTCTGTCAATGGAAAGTCTCAGAATCTCTATCTCCGACTCGCTCAATTGGTCTCCCGTTTTATGCCGTAGTGGAAGCGAGCGTCAAGTTGCCCGATGGAGAGCGGGTGGGGTAAGATGGGCATCATGGCAGCCGCATCACCGGACACCACCTTATCACTTCCCCCAACTATTTCGTGCAAGGAGAATGAGTTGACGGTCATTTTGTCTACGTTATCTTGCGGTGGAGCAGAACGTATTGTGCTTGATTGGGCTGAGCGCATCTATCCTGCATGGAGAGTACATCTGATTGTGGTCAATGAGGTTCCCGTGGAGTATGAAGTCCCATCTTATGTGCGCATCACACGAGTCCAAAAATTGCCCGCGTTGAATGATGCCCGCTTTGTCGACATCGAGGATTGGCACAAGAAGCGCTATGCGCAACTTGCATGGTTGGGGAGGGAAATTGCGCGCCTCACTCATCCTGTGGCTGTATGCCATTTGCTCAATGGTGATGAGCGCAGTGCGCTCGCACAAGCAGGGGTGCGGGTGGTCACTGTCCTCCATAATGCAAAAGAAGGATGGGGTACTTCCACCGCAGAGATACAGCACTCATCCTTGGTGGTGGCCGTCTCTGATGCGTGTCGCGAAGATTTGGCTCGTGCGGGCTACCGTTTGCCAGTCTCTGTCATTCGCCACATTCCGCCTACTCGGTCGTATGACCCCGACGTGCGCGATATCTTTCGTCAGACGTGGAAGATTCCCGAGGACGCATTGGTGATTGGTATGATAGGTACGGTGCGCCCTCAAAAGAATTATCCCTTTGCACTCGAAGTCTTGAAGGCTTTGCATGTTTCTCACGATGCCTACCTTGTTATTGTTGGTGGTCCTGTACAAAATCACACAGGTGCCCCAGCGTGGAGCGAGCTTCAGATGGCCATAGAGCGTATGGGACTCAGTCATCGCGTGGTGCTCACTGGTACAATTCCTGATGCGGCATCCTGTCTCCCTGCGTTTGATGTGATGCTGAACACCAGCCACTTTGAGGGTTTGAGTATTGCCACACTCGAGGCGCTGGAGTCTGGTCGCGGTGTCGTTGCGAGTCGCGTGGGTGGGCAAGGTGAAATATCTGATCCACGACTCAAGCTGATGGATCTGAGTGCTCCAAGTACGGCGTGGGCGGATGCGATCTTGGATATCAAGGATGCTCCACCGCATATTCCAAAGTGGGCTGGTTTTGAATCGTACCGACTCTGGACACTTGCCGCTCTTGCTCACGATGTGAATCCCTCTTTCCGTCGATTGTACTGGAATACTCATAAGAAGCATGGGGGAGTGGAAAATCCGGAAGACAATACCATGTCTTCCGAGACGTGGCAGCATATTTTTGTGTGGACCCCCGAAGAACACCCTGAGGCGTCTGTGCCTCCTGGGGCATACTATGAGATCAAAACAGGAGTGTGGAATGAAAGTCCATTTGCTCATGCCGAACGATTGGTGGCGCATGTGTGTGCCAACAACATCAGTGAGATTTGTGTGGGTAGAGTGCCTCCTCGGGTGTTGCTTCTGGTGGTGAAAGCGCTTGCTCATACGAATGTGCGTATCATGTGGGACTCCCTCCCTGATGCTCACATATTCCAAGAAGCATCGCTTCATCAGTTTTCTTCTCTGGTGGGGTATTCATGGGAAGAGATGCTCGAACGGATATTGCTTGCCCCTCAAGCAAGCCCTTCACTGGAGGTGCTTCCTCAGTCAGCCAAGGAGTCTGTGTTTTCGGTGCACTATTCTGTGATTATTCCCACCCGAAATCGGGCGAAGAGTTTGGAAACGTGCTTGCGTGCACTCGCAGAGCAAACTCTTCATCCACAGGAGTATGAAGTGATTGTCGTGAATGATGGGTCTACTGATGAGACGAGTGCCGTTGTTGCACGGATGCAGTCCTCGTGTTTACCTCAGGTGGTTGAGGTGTATCAGGAGCATGGTGGCTGCGCCGCTGCGCGAAATACAGGCATCCTAAAAGCCAAAGGGGATATATTATTTTTTACCGATGACGATTGTATTCCACCGCCAGAGTGGATGGAAACATTACTGCGTGGATTTACTACCCACCCCGAGGCAGCGGGTGTGGGTGGTTGGTATGCTTTTTCTCCATCGCAATTAGCTCGCAATCCCTTTGCGCGGGTGTGCGACATGGAGCAACGCTTGGGATTGGGCGCATATGAGTCCTATAGCATTTACTCAAATACTTACACGAACCCGTGTGGGAATACCGCGAATCTTGCCTATAGGCGGAGTCTGTTTGATCGCGTGGGTATGTTTGATGCTTATACCAAAAAGACCGCCATGATTGATCAAGAGTTTAAGTTACGCGTGTTCGCACTGGGACTCCCACTCTTGTATGTTCCGATGGTGATTCCTCACGTGAAGCAAATTGGATGGAGAGAATTTTTTGCAAAACCATGGCGATACGGTATGGCTGATGAATATTTTATGCATCGATTTGAGCAAGTACAGCCTCGTCCTACATGGTCAAACCTCTTAGAGCATCTCGCAAGCGCCCGTGCACATGATCCTCGGACATCCACTGTGCTCTTTGGGCTTTATCTTGTGGTGCGTATTTGTGCATTTTATTATGCACGGAGAAAAAGGCGTGAGTATCCCACTGTCATCTCGTATATGGATACAGAGCGTTTTTTTACGCAGGTGTGGCAATCGGGTTTGACTATTTCCAATCACATCGTCCGCGATGGAGTGTTTGAAGAGGGTGCACAATTTCAATCATTTCGTCGTGACATCCGCGCACTCCTGAGTACCCCAAAGGCACAGCCTGTCGTGTCTGTCGTGATACCTGTATACAATCGTGCGTCGTTTTTGACAGAAGAATTTGCACTCGCATTCAATCGACTTGAGGGCCACGACCAAGCCATAGAAATCATTTTTGTAGACGATGGCTCGACCGATGATTCGCCTCACCTTCTTGGTCTCCTTGCCAAACAAATCCGTTTCCCCACTTCCATCATCCGTCAAAACAATGCGGGTCCTGGGAGTGCTCGTAATGCTGGGATACGCATTGCTCGGGGTCGCTATATTGCGTTTACTGATTCAGACGTATTGGTTACTGCCGAGTGGCTCGTGGAGCTTCTTGTTCCGTTTTTTTACGACGATAGAGTGGTCGCATCTGGCGGAATGCAAATGAATAAATTTCCGCTGACAGTCTTTGATGTGGAGCGCCCACATGATGATCACCCACTTTCTCGTCGATTTTATGTGGGGAATCAATTCGTGCAGCCCCCATATGATTCAGCCAATCTGTGTATTCGCCCTGATTTACTGAAGGAACGTGGTCTTTTGTATTTTGATGAATCATTTGGTCGTACCGCATGTGAAGATGTGGCATACCTGCTGGCCATGCGTAGCGCGGGTCTGCAGACGGCGTTTGTCCCCGTATGTGTCATTAATCTGCGCAGTGCAACCCAAAGGGATTTCTTTTCTTTGTGCCTTTCTCGTGCCGAAGGGGATACCCGTATTCGACACCTATTTGCACATCTCAAGCCCATGATGCCACGATTTTTTTATCCCACCAACGGATACTTATTGCTTTCTGTGCTTTTGTCCTTCCGTTTCTGGAAGGTGATGCGCGCCTCCCCGCCACTACAGCAGTGTATTTGGTATGTCCGTCGTGGTGGGACGAGTGGATTTTTTTATCAGGTGATAGACGCATTGATGCGTCGCCAGTCTTCAATATGATGCCCTCTTCTCTCCTTCAGTCCGCACTGCCTACTTCGACACCTCAACTGTGTGGGGAGCTTCCTGTGTTTGAGGGGGAGATCACTATCATTGCACCTCGTCTTCGCCTCGATGAAGTTCATCGTTTGGTTCAGGATTACGTGAATCAAGTATCGCCATCCATACGAGTGCACCTGATATTGCTTCGCGACACTCCAGAGAATCATGAGTTGCCACCACGGGTGCGCGTGACGACGCTGAAGGACCTCGAGGCGCAGGAGCCACTTCTCGCACATGCACCGGTGCATCCTGATGCACGTGTATTGTTCCAATTGCGCGTGATTGGGGCGCACGTTGCCGCATCTTCTTCCCGCGTGTGTCTTACGGTAATGCTGAGCTCTTCACAGTGTCGCGCATTGAGACTGGGTGGTGCTTATGTTGTCGCACTTTGTCATAACGGGAAGGACTCATATACCAAAGAGAGCGTCGATCGGCTGATTGCGGTGTCTGGTCTTGTATATAAACAATTGCGGGACCAAGGAGTGCGTGCATTCCTCGATACAGTGAGATATATCCCACACACAGAAGCCTCGCCTTCCTCCATGCGCAACCAATTGCGTCGCGCATGGGGTATCTCGGCTGAAGCGGAAGTGATTGGGATGATCGGATCAATCCGACCCCAACGTGATCACGTGAAAGCCTTGCATGTATTTAAAGAATACCTCGAAACCCGAGATGCGTATTTGGTGATTATTGGAGATCCAGTATTTGGAAAGCTTGGAGATACCGCACTGCGCGAGCTCGCAGATACTATCGAGCAGCTCGGACTGCAACTTCGCGTCCGTATTTTGCCCACCCCCACACACCCTACAGCGTATCTGGCCGGATGTTCTGTACTCTTGCATACGAGTAGATATGAAGGGTGGGATTATGCTATTTGCGACGCCCTTTCTTTGGGTGTTCCAGTTGTGACATACAATATTGCAGGCAATGCTGAGCTTTATGCGCAAGGTCTATTTCTCTTGTCAAAGTATGCGACTCAGAAAGATTGGGTTGAAGTGCTCATGCGAGCGGTGCGCACGCCTGTGCACGCCCCCGTCTGGAAGAATTTTCCTTCGTATCGTTTGCTCACGCTTGCCGGCATGGCATACGAGTATACTCCTGCGCATCACGCCGTCCATATCACTGGCGCATTGGATGCCCCACAAGATGTTGATGATCTGGTGAATCTTATTTTGCAGACACATACGCATACGAAAATAGAACTTATCGTGTGCGCGACACGTATCCCTGAGAAGCTTGTGCGTATCTGTGAGATGTATAACGTGGCGGTCTGGTATTTTCCTCAGGGGATAGATCCATTTGAGTGCACAGAGCGCATGATGGCGCATATGGTGCAGGAAAGGGTACGAGTGGTTTCGCTGTTTCGTGTTCCACCCCGGATTGAGGCCCTTCTCCTGAAAGCATTTCGTTGGCTTCCGCTTCAAATCATACGCATGCGTTCAATCGAAGCGCCTACAGCACGAGACCCACGCTTGCGCCATTTTCGTATGGTCCTTGGTCCAACTTTATCAGAACAGGGAACACAGGAAGAAGAGGATGGACTCCTTCCTCCGCATGACGCATGGGGCCCCCGCATGCATAGTAGGCAGTATGCTGAGGCGATACGCAGTGCTCTTGGGCACACCCGCACTGTGGCAACACCGCCTCCTCAGGAGACTCCCGGTGCACCCCTTCGAGTTTTATTCTTCTTGTGGCAATTTCCCACTCCCTCCGAAGTTTTCGTGCTCAACCAAATTGTTGGACTGATTCGTCGGGGGCATCATGTGGATATCTATGCGATGGGTGGAATTTATCCTGATACCGCCGCGGTTTCCCGTCCACTCATCAAGCAGTATCGCCTGATGGAGAGATTGGTGGTCCCCGTATCACACACCCAATTTTCATTATCGTACGCACTGCCAAAGTGGGTGAATATGCGTTTTGCTCCTTTGCGTGTTCTTGACTGGTGTCGGAGATATATTGGAGTACAAAAGATCCATGAGGGCGACAAGGTGCCCTTTGCATCACGCACGTATGATATTATTCATTGCCAATTTGGCACCATGACCGATACTGCACTTCGGTACCGGAGATATAAATGGATTCAAGGAAAAATAATTACCACGTTTCAAGGTAAAGACATTAGTGAGCATGTTGTCGAACGTGGGCGCGATGTGTATCAAAAAGCATTTGCAGAGGGCGACATGTTCCTTGGGGTGAGTCGGGCATTTCGCGATAGAGCGATAGAGCTGGGGTGTCCAAAGCAAAAAGTAGCAGTCCATCGCTCTGGGATTGATTTGTCGCTTTTTCCATATCGGACTCCACTGTATCCGATTGATGGGGTCGTACGGTTTGTCACAACGGGGAGATTTGTGGAGAAAAAGGGGATTGCTTACGCCATTCGTGCTGCGAGTGAGTTGAGGAAGACTCATCCGCATTTTCGGTACACCATTATCGGTGACGGACCGCTACGGCAGGAGTTTGAAGATCTCATTGCATCTCTTGATATCGCATCTCATATCGAGATTATAGATTGGAAAAACCATAAAGATATGGTGGCACATCTTCGTCGCGCACATATTTTTGTGGCACCCTGTGTCGTGGCCGAGTCGGGTGATGTCGACGGTATCCCCAATACTCTCGTGGAAGCGATGGCACTTGGATTGCCGGTGATTACGACTCAGCACGCATCGATATCTGATCTGGTGATACCAGGAATGACCGGAAGTGTGGTGCCACAGCGCGATGTCACGGCACTTGCTCGTGCGATGCGCGACATGATGAATCATCCTACCACCTGGGAGCCCCTGGCGCGTAAAGCAAGGGCATGTGTGGAGCGCGAGGCAGACAGTGAAGTGCTCAATGATCAGCTTGTGGAAATCTATCGCAAGCTCGCTTCTTCATCATAGTATCGGAGACTGCGCTCCAATGCGCCGAAGACCGAAACTTGGATATGGATCAGGGTCCATTGTAAGAAATATAATCTCCCAATTTTGTTTGACGCAGAAGTCTCGCACTGCAGGTATGACCCCGTAGCGCACCCCACTTTCCCAGTTTCCCAGGGTAAAATCATGCCCTGCGATAATCCCGTCTGGCTTCATTTTTCTTTCGTACAGGAGGAGTTCCGCAAGAGTGGTGTCGTAATCATGAGAAGTATCTATATAGATAAAGTCAAAGTATGCATCTGGTAATTGCATATGGATCATCGTCGACTGTCCTTGGTGGACGTGCACGACGCCCTCACGCATGGCTTCGTGGACACGCATGAGCGCGAGGTCTTTATTTTCTCGGTAGCGGGGTGTATCCCAAGCATCAATCAGATGGAGTGTGGTCGGTGCCATATTCCAAATGATGTGACGCGTATAATCTCCATCACTTACCCCTATTTCTGCTACCGTGCCACCTTTTTTCATGTGTGTGAGCATGGCATAACGATCGGGATAGATGCGTGTGTGTGCAAGGTGTTCCGGCAAAAGTGGGATAAGCGCAAAGGGCGGAGGGTTCTGTACTTCCTTACGTGAGCTCGCTTGTGTACGCCTCGGTGTCAGACTCGCCTTGAGCTCACGTAGACGGAACTGTGATTTAATCCATGAAAGTAGGGGGGGTGTCATGTTGAGTGATGAGATAATCAAGAAAAATAGTTGCTCCTTCTGGACGTACATCGTTGAACTCCGTACGCTCCACTCTGGTCCATGTGCTGGGGTATACTGGCGCCTTGTCTCCAAATCCATCTGACCACAATACCCATATGGCTTCTCGTCCACGCCCTGCGTCGTCCCACGACGGGGTGAGTATGGTGTTCTGTTTGAGTGCTGGGCCAATGGGTTCTAGGAGGTCATCTTTGTGCGCAACCCCAGGAGTATAAAGGTGCACCACTCCAAGCGGGGCACGACGGTACTGTGTCGCGTAGTAGGTGTAATTGGTAAACTGGAGAGTGGTCGCAATAATGATCGGAGTCTCTCTCTGTGGGTGCGCTTCAAGATATTTCATCACTCCAGCCATGCCTGGGCTGTTTGAGGAGGTGAAGTGTGTGTGGTATTGGTGTAGTGCGAATAAGGACGTGCCTGTAATAATGAGAATGCCGAGTGTGGTAAATATGGAGCGAGTAGGTCGAAAGACCCACCAAGCCAGAGCAATAATGAGTGCGCTTCCGGCGAAAATAAAGTACCGATCAAAATACACCGAGCTGGTGCTTCCGGTCATTTTGGCAATACAGGAAAATATCGTCGCCCCAAGAAAAGGCGCAACGATATGTGCGTTCAGGATGCCCCCGGGTATTCCTCCTTTGCGAAAGAGTGACACTAAGAGCCAGAGCGTACCCACGACGAGGAGCGCAAATACCGCTGGTGTGCCATTCCAGGTATCCGTCAGTTCATGACCGAAAAAGGTATTGAGGCTTGCGGAAGTCTCGAGTGCTTCATACTTGAAATTATGCACACTCGTTGGAATGCCGAGCACCATGTTCCACAATGTTCCCGGGATATGCGTGAGGTGCATGTCCTGAATCCAATATTTTGTATGCACACGAGAGAACTGCTCTGCGAGATGAGGTATCCAGGGGATGTAGGCTGCGATAATGCCGATCTGAGTGAACAAAAATGGCAGATAGCCTAATAGACTAAAGCGATATTTGCGCCAGAGTGCAAACCACCCCACTCCGAGCATGCCCACAACGGTAAAGAGGAGATAGTAATGCGTATAGATAGCGAGAATGCATGCGCCCATAAACCCGAGATACACCCCGCTTCTTCTCCATGTCCGTTCATGGTGACTTTTTGATAGCGCAATGCGAATCAGAAAATACGATGCCATCAGTGCAGCGCATACTCCGAGGGTATACATGCGCGCCTCTATGCCGTATGCGACTTGAAAGGGATTCACGGCGAGAAAGAGGGCAGCGGTGAGTGCCATGCCGGTATGATGAAATGCAGCGCGAGTAAAGAGGTATCCCGCCCAGATTCCAAGAACGCCAAACATGAGCGACATGCTTCGAAGGGCAAAAATTGAATCGCCCCATAGCATACTCCATCCTTTGAGTAGGAGGTAATATCCTGGTGGATGGAAGTCTTGGCTTGCCGTCGTGAGGAGTTCTGAAAGTGGGAGCTGGCTCATGAGCGCTGAAAATGCCTCATCGTGCCAAAAAGGGATATCTTGACCATAACGGTAGCGCAGATAGCCACCGAGTAAAAGAATGGCAAGCAGGCTGAGATGGAGAGAAATTTGGCGCATAGGTCTATTATAGCGCATCGTCACTTCGCGCAGTGGTGTCATAAAGTGACACCATGAGTGTTTTACCCTCAGGGCGAATTTCGCGGAATGTGCGCGTGTGGATAAGAGTCCAATGCCTTGGAAGTGTGAGATATTCTCCTGTGTGAACGCGAGAAGTGATGACCCATACCCGACCCGGAGTTGCTTCAAAGCGACTCCACGGCTGTGCGCTCCAAGGAGGGAGTGCGATGTTTCCCTGCATGGCAAGCAGGTCTCTTGTATATCGATGATCACGCGCAATCACGCGCTCATGTGGATCGAGTACACTGAGGAGCATGAGAATGTGAGATTGAGGGATAACGATGCGATCGCTTTCCTGCACACGAGATTCAATATGGAGGAGTGCTCCGCGGACACTTGTGGGGATGGGCGCTTGGAGTGGTGGCAAAGTGATAGAGAGTGCCAAGCAAAACCAAATGAGGATGAGTATGCCTGCCCCCATTCGAAAACGTTTGGGGAGAAGTTCCACAGCGAGTGCACACAGTGGAATAAGGAGTATGGTAAGAAAGATGGCATATCTCCAAAAAATAAAGGTTACTGGATGTGCATACCACGATACCACGAGTGCACTTCCAAGGATGACGCATACGTGGCATGCGCTTGCGGCGATGACAAATCGAGTGAGGGGATAGGAATGCCATATGCGGTAGAAAGCCACCAGAAGAATCACGCAGATGAGGCTCAGCACTAGTGGATGCACCATTGAGGTGAGGCCAGTAAGCATCGCACTGAGTCCTAAGCCAGCTTGGGTGAGTGCGGGGTCTGTGTTCCAGGACAGGAGGCCTGGTTGTGATACCTGGGTGACAAGATGGGGAATCCAGGGCGCATATCCGAGCAAGATACAAGCGGTGATATACCACCTATGTCGGACGCGTATGAGCGGAAATAGGGCACCGATTGCACCTATTGCGATGGGCGCCAGATAGTAGTGGGTGTACAAGAGTGCAAGTGTAGATAGGGCAGCCAGTACCCAAAGCGGAATGCCATACCACGTGGCGTCGCGCACTTTTGCGAGATGGATCACGATAAGGAGGTGGAGAAGGAGAAGACAGATTCCTACTCCATACATGCGAATGTCTGTGCTCATGAGTATGACAAACGGATGGAGCGCGAAGATGGCGCTTGAGAGGAGCGCAGTATGCTGGTGGCCATTGAGAGCAATGACGAGTCGGTACATAAGCCACACCCCGATTGTACCGAGGAGCACCATGAAGCATTTCACCCATATCAGACTCGTACTTGCGATGAGTAAAAGGATTTTGAGGAGGATAGACCACAGGGGAGGGTGCACATCCAGGATACTGCGCGCCCATAATTCTTCCCACGAGTATGAGGCCAAGAGGAGAGAAAATGCTTCATCTCCCCAAAGTTCGGTGTGCACCCCATGCGTCAGCCGAAGCCAGAAAGCGATGGTCAAAATAGGAAGCAGTATCAGGAGTGGTGTTTGGCTCCGCATTACGTTAGTATAGCTCATATGACACAAGAGTGGATGCGAAGTGTACAGATGGGGGCTCGAGTATTTCTCGGTATTATTGTTGTGTTGTCGTCTATACTGATAGTGTCTCCTCGTGCACAGATGTTTGCTGGAAGTCTTTTTTTTGGGAGAATTCCTGCGCTGTACCACCTCCCACTGGCACAGATGTGGTATACCATGGCGACACATCCCTATTTTGGGCAGGAGGTGCCACCCTATGCCTTTCACCATCTTTCTCGGACGTACTTTATTCAAGGTGATTTTGCACAGGCACTTCGATATGGATACCAAGAGCTTTCCATGTACCCCAATCATTTTACTTCGCATTATATTATCGGCCTGACCTATGGTTATATGGATATGCCACAACATGCCATCTATGCGTTTGGGCAGTATCTCGTCTGGCATCCCGATTCTTGGGCCGCACGAAACGATCGTGCGTGGATACAGTTCCAAATAGGGGATATTGCTGGGGCGATAGACACCATGATGCCTGCCGTGACTCTATATCCAGATAATCCTTGGGTTGCGAATACCTTCTGTGTACTTCTCTTGAATCAAAAAGAGTATGCTTCTGCTCGAGCGTCGTGTGAGAGAGCGAAAGCCTCTGCTCGCGCCTATACCTCCGATACATGGGGTGAGGCATATCCAGGGAATGACCCACGGTTGTACGAAGAAGGATTAGCGCGCATGCGCGGATCTATCGAGAGCAATCTAGCGCTTTTGCGTGAGCTAGGATACTAAGCTGTGCACACTGCACTTCCCTGTGTGACGAGAGGGTGGTACTATAGAAACATATAAGACAATGTCCCTATGAAACACGCGACATCACATGTATTTCGTTCTGCGCTCATCATCGTGCGAGACCCTGCGGTCGGGGCGCTCCTTGTACTTGGAGGACTGATGGGTGCATTGTTTGCATTCACGCAAGTCGACATTCCGCATCGCGCTGAATTACGTTACGCAGAAGCATCCTCTCATGCGGCAGGGTCTGTGATTCCTGCAAGTTGTAGCAGTCTCCCTCCAGCAGAGCATGTCCCCGGCGAGCTTGCCGGATGTGCCCCCACTGTGACACTACAGTTCGTTCCATAAGTTATGCTCGGATTATACAAAAAAGCGCCGATGGCGCTTTTTTGTATGCTTCCCATGGTGTTTTAGTATCCACCAGTGGTACTGGTCCAGCTAGAACCTGGTCCAATCGATACCCCAGTGCTCCCCCAGTTGCCTGTTGTGGCAGGGTCAGATGCGCCATATGTTGCAACCTGTGAGACTGATTGAGATACCACTGTCCCTCCGCTTGTGACTGTGGTCACCTGATTCACGCCATATCCAGGAGTAAATGTGTATGTCACCGTACTCACTGTACTTGAAGAAGGGGGAGTAGGGCTAGGTGAAGGGGAAGGACTTGGGGTGGGAGATGGTGAAGGAGCTGGAGGCACGGGAATATCTGCTTGGACCTGCTTCGCATCATTGAAGTAGAGACCCAAAATACCTGTAATGATGGCGAGTGCAATCTTTTTCGGAATCCTCATATGTATTTAGTGTAACACAGTAGTGTGGACTGCCTAGCCCATTTTTCCACCAAATCACAAAAACTGTGCATAACTCCATTTGTCTCGTATGATATGCCTATGGATAAAACTCGTCTCTTCTGGATTATTCTTGGCATCCTCGCCCTTGTCGCGCCCACTTTCACTTGGTGGTATGCCTCAGATAGGGTGTCTCACGATTTCCCGATATTTGCTATTGGAACTCACGAATCTATCGGTATTGCTGGCT
>JACCDX010806793.1_pt1 | contig 22770 bp, 17 predicted proteins | sample 7449681 | NCBI WGS metagenome assembly JACCDX01 (sample SAMN15323450, study PRJNA562643) | freshwater metagenome | isolation source: river surface water | place: USA:Blue River Watershed | collected 2017-08-18
GCCTTTCCTTTTTGGCCTAACAAATGACGCCTTTGGGTACATGCTCGCTAAAGTCGACTTTAATTCTTTCAAACGCTATGATTATATCACGCAAACGTCCCTGGGAGAAATGACTGCAGAAATTTACATGGAACAAGCGATTAAGTTAGTTAAAGAGAGTCCTAAACCGCAAGACCAGTAGCTGATCAACTGACGTTTGATTGATACTAAATTCAAGTATTTACGTGGTAAAATATCCAGTGCGATGAAAAAAATAATGAGCCTTTTATTCGTGGTTATCAGCACCTATTGTTTGGGTCAAAAAAAAACAGGCCAACCTGTCTATGTTGACAAACCCTTCATCCAAGATTATAGTATTAAATATTACCATCAAGATAAGTCGTCTCTCAAGTCAGCCTTTGCTGACCGCAATGGGGCCATCAAAATCTTGGGGTCGACGGGATTAATGCTGCCCCATGCTGGTGCCTTTTTATATCCGGGAAACTTAAGGCCGGACCAACGAAACCGTACGAGTAGCCACAAAAAAATACAAAGCTTAACGGTATATGAAAGTCAATTTGTTTTCATGGACGATAAGGCTATTTTTAGTCACGCTTGGGCCGGCACATTGTATGCCAAACATGAGTTAGCAAATGCCACTATCCTCGCCGGTGGAACCGATTTCACCTTTTTAATTAGTGATGGATCGGAATTGCATTTAGTCAATAAATCCAAGACATTATTCAAAACGCGGATCGTCAACGGTACCATTCTGTCCATTCGGCATGAACGAACGGGTGGTTATTTTTGGGTGTTAACGAATCAAGGCTTGTATCGATGTGATCCGGCATTAGGGCAGTTGGCACCATGGATTTCCGGAACGAATTTCACTGCGTTTGATGTACATGCTTCTAGAGGGATTATTGGCACAACGGACGGTTACTTCTCCGTTGATTTAGTGAGCAAAAAACAAGGGATACTCCAGCAGAAAGTACCGGTTAAAGCAATAACAGCGGTAAAAATCATAGCAGATAAAGTTTGGTTTGGTTCGACGAATGGTGCGTTTGCCTTACGTAAAGATGGCAAATTTGATTATTACCAAGGGGAGCGATGGCTTCCCGGCAACCACATTGATGCTATCGCTGAGGGTCCTAAAAATTCCGTATTGGTGGTTACCGATGGAGGTTTGGGTCAGATTTGTTTTAAGTCGATGACCTTGCATGAAAAGGCTTTATACTTTGAGGCGCAAGTTCGGGATAGACATATCCGACATGGGTTTAATGCCTCATTGAGTGGGATGGAACATGGAAATATTGCTACCGGGTATTTATCAGATTCCGATAATGATGGTTTATGGACCTCCATGTATTTGGGCGGAGAGATTTTTCGATATGCTGTGACGAAGGAGCCAGCGGCATTAGAAAACGTGCGTGAGGCTTTTGAGTCAATGGAAAGACTCTACACCGTCAATCCAGTTCCAGGGTTCCCGGCGCGTTCGTATGAAAGACGCGGATTTATCGACAAGTTATCGGATCCAGAACGCTGGCAGCATTCACCTGAGCCGGAGTGGGATTGGAAATCGACGACCTCCTCGGATGAGGTAATTGGCCATATTTTTGCATTTGGTGCCTTAGCGGAATTGGTTCAGGTACCTGATTTACAAAAACGGGCAATTGTCTTGATAGACACCGTGATGTCGCATATTGTGAAAAATGATATGTATCTCATCGACTATGATGGAAAGCCAACGTTGTGGGGGAAATGGAATCCGAAATATGTGAATGGCTTTTCGATTCACATTGGAGATCGCAAACTCAATTCATCGAATATCATTGCCATGTTACAAACTGCCTATCGGTTTACAAAAAAGCCCATGTACAAGCAGAAGGCATTTGAGTTGATGGAAAAATATGGCTACTATGAAAACTTAATGCGGCCTATGAGCCAAATTGGCCAGGCTCCTACGGATGCAGATCCATTCGCTAAGAACCTTTCAGACGGCTGGAATCATTCGGATGACGAGATGTATTTTTTGGGTTATTGGGGTTTATACCGGTATGCATTCAATGATACCTTGCGGGCAAGTTATAAGAAATCCATTCTGGATCATTGGGAAATGGAGCGACCTGAAAAGGAAGGAGCATGGAATATTTTCACAGCGCTTACGGGGGCGAAAGCATTTGATTTAGATGAGGCGGCTTGGTATTTGCGTGAACATCCGCTTGATATGGTAGATTGGTCAATTCAAAATAGCCACCGGGGTGACATCGAAAATTTAGAACCTAATTTTAGAAAACAAACAATTAAGGAAGTGTTACCCCCTGATGAACGACCGATTCAACGCCATAATTCGAATATGTTTACCTTGGACTATACCCGAAGCAACGGGACTTCGGAACATAGTGCAGGTGATATTTGGTTGTTGCCCTATTGGCTTGGACGCTATTTACAGGTGATTAGTGCGCCTGTAGGTGGGAAATAGGTTTATTTGCATGTAAACCTACATTTGAGGTTTACCCGAAAATATCAAACCCTTGAAGTCCAAAAAAATCCTTAAATTCAAATTTATTCTAGAGAATTGGCCATCCTCTGTGCAGAATTAGTGATTGATTACAGGCTAAAACCAATTCTTGATTATGGATATCAATTCCTCTATTAATAAAAATCCTGCCAAGCTTCCTAGTGCATACGATGCGTTTTTGAAGGATAATTTTGATTTAAAACCTCTCTTAGCATCTCGCAATAAAACAGTTGATGTTAAAAAAACATTAGCTAAATACACGGGGGAATTTGGGTACAAACAGAAAAGACATTTACTCAACAGGGTATTAGTAGGCTATGCAGAACGCCACATGAAAGATCTAGATGGGCTCACGCTAGATCAGGCCATTGATTTAATTTTCAAGAAACCAGAATTCGGAGAACCTGTAAACAATTACTACCATGATTTTCCGCCGGAAGCATACAAGAAAAAATACTTAGTAGATGATGTAAAGCCTGGAGAACCATTCATCAGTAAACCATATTCAAAACTAGAAAGAGAAGGATTTGTCCCTGAATTCGCTGGGGCAGAAAGATTGGGTGCGATTGATTCCTGGGTTTACACGAGTATCTACAATCAACCTACTTCTGTGGGATGGAGGCTATTTTTATTTTTTCATACACTCGTGCCATTTAAAGATGATGGGGGAAGACAAAAATCTACCTATTATAGCATGAAACTAACGTTTGATGCCGCATGGAGAAATTATAAAGATTACATAATCGATGTTACGCTTTCTGAAAGAATGCTTGAATTGCTGAATTTGAGATACAGCAAGAAAGAAGCTCCGGACGAAAATTTTGCACGCGAAGTTCAAGAATTGTTCACGGTAGGTAAAAGGCCTTTTTCCAAATTCACTGAGTCCGATGTGAAAGCAGCCGCCAGATTATTTGTTGGCTGGGATTCAATGTATTGGGAAAATATCGTTGGCGAAGGTTATGTAACGAAAAACAACTACAATGAATTTAACCACGACACGGGGGACAAACAATTCTCCAAATTCTATGGGAATCGTTTGATTAAGGGTAAAACTGGCCAAGATGGAGGGTTGATTGAAATGAAAGAGTTCTTCGACATGGTATTCCAAACAGAAGAGGTCGCCATTCATCTATGTAGAAGATTAGTACAATTCTTTGTCTACCCAGTCATCAATGTTTACGTAGACGAGAATATCATCAAACCCATGGCCGAGGTTTTGAGGAAGAGTAATTATTCGTTGGCAGAGGCATTAAAAGTATTATTAAAAAGTGAATATTTCTTTGCGGAGGAATTTTACAATTCCATGATTAAATCACCGATGGAATTTTCTATGGGGATGTACAAGGAATTTGAAATATTAAAAGGACACGTGGGCTATGATAAATACAATACATTTTTTGAAGAGGACAAAAAGCAGTTTGATGCTAAATATTTGGACCCAATTTACCTAGCATACCGTATTTTTTCACAAGTAAAATTTCATTCCATTGGTAGGCAAGGATATTCGATAGGAAATCCGCCAAGTGTTTCCGGCTGGCAAGCGTATTATCAAGAACCAGTTTATGACTTAATTTGGATTAATTCTGATTCCATCAAAAGACGTAAAGAATTAGGTGAGGCAATTGCCAAAAATGGACTCGATTTTTTTGATCGACCTAAGGTACGTTTTGACGTGAATTTACTTCTCAAGAAAATCAAAGACCCAAGCAATATCAATTCATTCATTCGGGAATTGGCTTTTCTTATTTTAGGTGTAGAAATTAATGAAAAAGCATTTTTACGTATTAAAAAATCCATTTTGGGGGACAACTTTCCAGATTACTATTGGTCAGATGCCGTTAATTCATTTCAAAAAAACCCAAATAAAGACAACTTCAACGTTTTATATATCCGAGTTGGACAAATCTTATCTCAAATATTTGACTTAAATGAAATTCATGTTTTTTAGATGAAAAGAAGAGACTTTATACATAATTTTTCTCATGCACTAGCTGCCAGTACGATGATGCCTCATTTATCGTACCTGGACGCATCTAAGAAATATTCTCAACTTGAAAATACGGTAGATCCTGGCAAAATCTTAATTGTATTACGTTTCGATGGGGGTAATGATGGGCTCAACATGATTACGCCGATGGACCAATATGCAAACCTGAATAAGGTCCGCCCGCATGTGATCATTCCAGAAAAAAAGTTAATTCAACTTGGGAAAAACGATTTAGCCTTTCATCCGGAATTCAAGGATATGAAAATTCTTTTTGATGAAAAAAGAATGAAAATTATCCAGAATGTAGGTTATTCGACCCCAGACTTGTCTCATTTTAGGTCTTCCGATATTTGGCAATCGGCATCTGATTTTAATGAGTTTGTTTCATCGGGTTGGTTAGGCAGATTAGCCGAACATGAGCACCCAAATTTCCCAACCGCCTATCCCAATAATAAATTCCCTGATCCTTTAGCGATTGAATTAGGTTATTCGAATTCATTATTGCTAACTGGCAAAACCACTTTTCCGGGATTTATAGCCGGAGACCCTCAAAATATTAATGAAATTCTGAATGAATTTGACACAAACTATCCCAATACCTACGCAGGTGATAAACTAAATTACATTCAGACCATTGCCAAACAGTCAAACTTATACAGCACTGTTGTTAAAAAAGCATATTTAAAAGGAAATCACTCGGTCAAATTCCCGGATACTGAACTTGGAGGTCAGTTTTATCAGATGAGTCGATTGATCCGTGGAGGCTTAAACACCCGTGTTTATCATGCAACTCTAGGAGGTTTTGATACGCATGATTCTCAAGTTCTTCAAGATGATCATACACAAGGCAACCATGCGAAACTCCTCAAAACTGTAAATGATGGCATTGTTGCCTTAATGAAATGCTTGGATGAAACAGGGGATTCTGACCGAATTATGTTGGTCACATTCTCCGAGTTTGGTAGAAGAATTGTTTCTAGGTCAACGAATGGTACAGATCATGGAACGGCCTTCCCGATGATGATTTTTGGCAACAACTTAAATGCGAATGTATTAGGTAAAAACCCTAAAATAGACCCTAAAGTCACGTGGGAAGATAATTTAGAAGCTGAATTTGACTTTAGACAAATTTATGCCTCCGTCATTGAGCAGTGGCTAGGCGGAAATGATGCCACCTTGAAAAATGTATTAACCAAGACTTATACCCAAGTAGGCCTGACCAAAGCGTATGCAGATGATGACCTGGACGGCATATTAGATCGGGATGACAAATGCTTAAATACGCCTATCGGTGCCATGGTCGACACGAATGGCTGTGAAGTTTTTTCCTTAGCTCCAGATGCTATTTCAGTTATAGCAAGCTCAACTTCGTGTATAGGTCAAAAAAATGGCGCAATCACCATTAGTACTTCCAACAAGAATTTCGACTATACCTTATCGATCGGTGAAATCGGTGCGGGGGTATTAACCAAGGCAAATAATTATACCCAAAAAATTGAAAATTTGGCCGTTGGCACATATTCCATCACCATTCGGGTAGATGGTAAGCCTACCTATGAGCGCAAATATGAAGTTAAAATAAGTGAACCGCAAGCGCTCAATGCGGTCACTTCAGTAGATTCCGCGACAGCAAGTTTGAATCTCAGTTTGAAAGGGGCCGAAACGTATGTCATCAATTTGAATGGAATTACAGCGGAAACGGTCAATTCAAAAATCAACTTACCCTTGAATAAAGGGCTCAATACATTAAGAATTACGACCACGAAAGAGTGCCAAGGGGCCTATAATCAAGAAATATTTTTATCGGAAGAGACAAATATCTTCCCAAATCCAACACCAGGTCCAGCCAAAATTTTCATTCCTGGAAACGACTCAGTTGTAGACATCAGTATCCATTCGATGCATGGCACAACCGCCATGCAAACAAAGCATAATATACCAATGAACCGATTAGTCGATGTAGACCTGAGCGATTTGAGCGCAGGAATGTATTTGGTCAAGATGAGTGGCGATACGGTTAGGACAACGTGTAAATTGATAAAATATTAATCAATGAGAAACCTTATTTACCTTGTATGGATTAGTTTATTTGTCTTAGGATGCTCTAAAGAGGATTCGGCAGATCCTATGCCCGTAACACCTCCTCCGATATTGGAAATTGGGGAAATGAATTTAGAACTTCCTGAAAACAACAAAGATTGTGAAACGGGAGCTATCGCACAGGATAAGGCTGAAGTGGAATTTAAATGGAAAGCCGCTCCGAATGCAACTAAGTATGAACTTCAAGTGACCGATATTCAAGAAGCCAAAGCAACCAAATTCCCAGATATCGTAGGTACTAAAAAAACGATCTCGTTAACCCGCGGTAAATCGTATTCCTGGACGATTACGGCAGCTAATACAGGTACCAAAACGGTTACATCTGCCCAATGGAAATTCTATTTATCAGGTGAAGGCAAAACCAATCGAGCTCCCAATGCAGCAAAAGCAATCTCGCCAATTCCCGGTTCTACGATAAGTGCGAATGCAGCTGGCAACGTTAAATTTGACTGGCTGGCTCAGGACCCCGACTCGGATGTTCTCAGTTATACCATCCGAATCGACACACTATCAGCAAGTACGCAAAAGTATGCAGGTAATTCATTTGACACCAAGAATCCATTTTATGAAGTGAAGTTACAGCCCGGCAAAATTTACTACTGGTCGGTGGTCGTAAAAGACCAATCCATCGCTGTCAAATCAGATGTATTCACGTTTAAGCTCAAATAAATTGTTAGCGCATTGACCTATTTGTTTTCAAATAGCTGATTAAACACCATCTTAAATGTATGATGCGTTTGTGCTCTAAACGTAACTTCAGGACCATATACAAATAAGTTACCTTTGCCCACTTTCGCTTGAAAAGCAGCAATGCCATCCTTTAAATACGTCTGACCAAAAGCCCATCCGCTTCGCAAGGTTTTATCCGACGCATACCAAGCCAATGGAATTAGGTTACCATGCGCAATCGCCTCAGCAGATAAATTGAATACGGGACTTGCACTGAAATAAACATCTGCTTTTGGCGTCATACCCCAGTTGGCCTCCACCCCTTCATCCACCGCAACTTGCATCACACTACCCGGGATATAAAATTTCTCACCTGGCAAATCTCGTTCTTTACCGTTAACCACCTCAACTAAGGCATTTTTAACTGGCAAATTCAAGTGATAAGCTAGGTTCGCACTTGAACCAATCGTGATGATATCTCCACCCGCTTCCAAGAAAGCACGCAAGGATGGAATCGATTTTGCTGCGGTAATTTTACCCAATGTTTCTTGGTATTCAGCAGGAATATCCGCCTCCACGGGCTCTCTACTTGAATACTCGTTGGGTGCTTCAGCCTTCACACTTGGAATAGCTCTGCTAACAAAAATGATTGCGTCAAATTTGGACTTCAAATTCCCTTTATCGATTTCTTTGGCAAAGACCAATTTGAAATCAAAATGATGTTGCTCTAAAATCCAGCGCAACCAGCCTGACGGCATCGAACCACCATATACATCCCACAGACCAATGCGCTTAGTACCTACTTTTTTCGAATCTTGTTTAGGAAGACTTGCCAAAGGCGTAATCTTCACCGTGGCCTTCGAAAGGATCGACGAAGCAGCTGAACTGTGCGTGACATAAAATGCGTCTTTGGTTTTGGTCACTTCAACACCCGCTTTCAATAAGTCATTCAACAAGGTAAATGAGGCATTATCTGAAGTAGGGAATGCATAGAAATTAGCCGCTTCAAACGACGGCGTACTTAATTGCAGTTGGCCATATGGAATCGTTTCCAACGGTGCCTGCAAGTCGGTCAATATCCGATCAAACTGAATGCCCATGGTAAAGGCAGGAGTCCATCCCGCCGAATCGTACGGACGTACTGGAGGACCACCAGGATATTGAAAATCATTCGGGTGATCTTGTGGCTCAAACATGTCGATCACGTGCGGGCGAAAAGCTTGATTGGTTTGAACAATAAACGATCCTTGCGGATATTTCTTACCATTGAATTCAAATGCTTTGGTTGCTTTCTCAACCCGAATTCCACTTTTCAATAAAATATTTACAAAAGCAAAACGGGTGGTCGATTGATCAGCCGTGATGATATAAGCACGGGCATCACGTGTTTCCGGATTTTTATACACGACACTAAATAAACTGTCGCTTTTTGACCTGAGGTTAGTTCCTGCTATGCTGGTCAATTTCTCCACTTTGTTCGGCGAAAGGGTCCAATAATCTTTGGATCCAAGCTCAATAGATTTACGACCCATTTTATAAATATTCATCAATACCTCTTCGCGGTAGCGTGTTGCATAATTCAGCACTGCATAATTTAGCGAAAGTGAATAGTCGATGGAGTTTTTGAAATACCATTTACGAGGTGTAATCGGGAAGGGAGTTGCTGAATTCGGGATTAATCGATTGGGAACTAAAGGAATGGTTTTGGGCGTTGGGTCGCCAATGATCTCCGTTAATAAACCAATGATATTATGGTAATAAGCAGTGGTTCGTAAACCTCCATTCCACCAGGTCGAGTAGACAGAACCCGACTTCATCGTATAACCTGGTTTATCTTCTGCATTTAAACGCGAACTCATCGCCGCTCCTAAGGCATCGATTCCGGTGACCAATAATGGATCGTAGACATAATTAAACGGATCGCGGTATGGAGGTCCAGCAACGACTGTTCCTTCTGGACCTGTTTGATGGTGATTATAAAGAATCTGAGGCATCCACTCGATGTATTGTTGGCGCGACATATTTGCCGACTCGCTCATATTCATCATGTAGAAATCTCGATTATTATCATGACCTATGTACTTTTCGTACAGCCTAGGCAAGAATTCCGTAGATCTTTTCAGCGTATCTGCTTTGCGCATGTACCAATCGGACACTAACTCTTGTCCATCTGGATTCGCGTGCACAAAAAGAATAATGGTATTTTCTAAGATGCGCTTCGTTTCCTCATCGGTGCGTGTGGTAAACTGGTAAATGGATTCGATCCATTGATGAATGCCCACGGTCTCTGTGGCGTGCAAGCCTCCATCGATCCAAACAACGGCTTTACCTTCTTTGGCTAGCGCCCTTGCTTCGGATTCAGAAAGGCCTTCTGCGCGTGCGAGGCGTTGGGAAATGGCTTTGTATTTGGCTAAGTTCTTGATGTTTTTGGGATCGGAAACAATGACCATGTATTGGTTTCTTCCTTCCTCTGTTTTTCCGATGGATTGCAATTTTACACGGGGCGAGGCTTTCGCTACTTTTTGCAGGTAGGCTTCGGTTTGGGTGAAGGTGGCTAGGTGATAATTATCGCCAATTGAAAATCCAAAATGAGATTTGGGACTAGGCACTTGGCCAAAAATGATGTGGGATACAAATAGAAATAGTAAAGCTGTTTTTTTCATAGCGTTGATGCAGGTAAGCGTTAAAGATAAAAAAAATGCGTTAAAAACCTGACCGGAAATCTAGAATTCAACTGATCAAGTAGTTGATAATCTGGTTTTCAAAAAGGTTTTTTCATACCAGCAAGAACATGATTTCGTTTTGCCAGAAAAAGCAAAATGGAAAATCAAATTGAAATATTCGAAAGTGAGGATGGTATCAAATTAAGTGTAGAAGTTCATAATGATTCAGTTTGGCTAAGTCAAGAACAGCTGTCAATTCTATTTGATCGAGATCAATCTGTAATTTCAAGACACATAAATAATGTCTTCCATGAGGGTGAATTAAATCAATTTAGCAATATGCAAAAAATGCATATTGCTAAATCCGACAAACCCATTTCAAAATTTAGTCTTGACGTCATTATATCCGTAGGATATCGAGTCAAATCAAATCGTGGTACTCAATTCCGCCAATGGGCCACGCAACGCCTTAAAGAGTATTTAATTGAAGGCTTTGCTCTAAATGAGAAACGACTCAAACAGAAAAACAAAGAAAGTACTGCATGACGGAATAGGCGTGTTAAATCGGACATAAATCCATACCCGATACACTCCTATGGATTTTTCAAACTCTTCATAACCCAAGTCTTAAAATCCGTACGAATTTTGGCTGGAGATGAGGAAGGCCGTTGTAACATGACCATGGCCACGAGCTCATGTTTGGGGTCAATAAAGAATATTGGACCAGTAGCGCCACTCCAATAAATTGTCCCAGCAGGCCGAGGGTCATTGCCAACATCCTTACGCTTAATCGCATAACCAAACGTAAATCCATTGTTCTTTAAATCATCCGTAGGCGTAATAGCCGCCTCTAAATTCAATGGCGTTTGATCCGTTTTCATCATGGCAATAGTAGACGGTTTCGCAATGCGTACGCCATTAAATTCACCATCTTGGATGACCATTTGGCAAAATTTAAAATAATCCAGCGCTGTCGAATGCAATCCACCCGAACCTGAGAAATACGTTTTTGAACCGCTAATACGAATACTTTTCTCCGAACCTGGATCAATTAATGCTAATCCTCCCTTACCATCAGGCTGGTAATACGACGTAAATCGTGGCGCATCCTTAGGCTCCAAGAAAAAATGGGTATCCTTCATCTCTAATGGATCCAAGATTCGTTTTTGGACAAAATCTTGAAATGGCATCCCGCTAATTACTTCGACGATGCGGCCGGCGACCAACAATCCTGGACCATAAATCCAGCCTTCACCAGGTTCATGAGTCAAAGGTAATTTGGCTAATTTCTTGACATAATTTTCAATGTTACTGCTATAGACATTTTTCGTAATGGCCGCATAAGCTTCCGGCATATTTCCTCCATAGGCACTTGGTTGTCCAGTCGTATGCGTTAACACATGACGAATCAACATGGGCTTGGTTGCTTCTCGGGTCTTATACATCCACAGACCATCCACACTATCTTTGGAAACTAAAACTTGTTGGGATGCGAATTCAGGCAAAAACTTACTCACCGGATCATTGGGTTTACACTTACCATCTTCCATCAACAGTAATAGGGCTAATGTAGCAATGGGCTTCGTCATGGACGCCAAACGAAAAATAGCATCTTTTTGCATAGGGATATGTGTTTCCATTTGCGACTCACCCTTCGCTTCAAAATGCACAATTTTACCTTTCCGAGCGATCAATGTAACCGCACCGGCGATTTCTTTTTGTTGGATACTATTGGAAACCTCCTGTTGGAATTCATCCAATACTTTTTGGTCAAATCCCAAGGCTTTTACTTCAGCTGGTTTAGCGACATCCATGGACACTACCTTCGATACGGCAGGTTTAATTCCTGCATAAACCCCTTTCCGAAACTCATCCCCAAAGTAAAATTGATAGGGATTAGGTGCTGTTAATGACCCTATTTGAGTCATAAAAATACCAATCACTTCATCTTTAGGATTCACGAAAAAATGTGTTGAATTGGCCCCACTCCAAAAATATTCGCCTGCAGACACATTTGGTTTATTGGCCACCATAGGGTTGGTTAAAACCCCAAAACCTAGTCCAAATCCATACCCTGGTTCTAAGTTGGTACTTCCATCCTCATCCAATGATATACCATTGGCAATACGGTAAATGCGTAAATTTTGATCAGGTTTCCGCGTTATATCACCCGTAACATCTACCTGCATCAAGTCCAGCGTTTCTTTTCTTAAGATTCGTTTCCCTTTCAATGTACCTCCATAATAGAGCATTTTGGCGAAAGTCAAATAGTCTTCCATCGTTCCCCACAAAGCATTTACCCCTGCATGAACGGTTACATTTGTGCTTTGAGGTTGCATCTTTGCGCGCACCAACTTCTTTCCATTTTCAAAATCATAGACCACCATCGCTCGCTTTTCTTGTTCAGGACTTAAGTTATAACCCATATCCTTCATTCCCAAAGGCTTAAAAATAGTCCGCTTCAAATAGGCATCCGTCGTTTCACCTGACAATACTTCGATTAAGCGAGATGCAACATCTGGTCCAAACGAATAATTCCATTTAGTTCCTGGCTGATAGGATAACGGAATTTTAGCTAAGGCCTCAACCCGTTTCCCGATTGTAGTTAAACTTTGATCAAACAAGATGGTATTCCAAATCTCCCGATCCATTTTTACCTGCGTAATTCCATGAGACATGCCAGACGTATGACTGATTAATTGGCGAATCGTAATTTTACTTTTCGCTGGCAAAGTCCCACTCGAGGTCCCCTTATTGACATCATTGACAACATTTAAATTTTTGAATTCAGGTAAATAGTTTTCAACGGGATCGTCCAACTGGAATTTACCTTGCTCATAGAGCGTCATGAGAGCCACGGTAATAATGGGTTTTGACATGGATTGTAGGTAATAAATTTCCTTTCCAGTCATTGGGAATTTATTATCGGCATCACGATCTCCATAAAATTGGTTAAACACCACTTTATTCTTGTGGAAGACAAGACCGTGTACGCCTTTCAACTTATTGGCCTGAACTTCATCTTTTAGAAATTTATCGAGGGTAGTGAATTTTTGACCAAAACCCACAAAAACAATTCCAATAAATACGAGAATAAGCAAAATTCGACGAAACATGTTTTTCATGACAAGGTTATTTTCACAAATAAGGGTGCTTGGTAAATTTTACATGACCAAGCACCCTATAAAGTTTATACACTAAAATTAAGTAGCGCTTTTGGACGAAAAGCAATATTACTACTATTTCTAGTAGAATTACAAATCTTATTGACCAGCAACTCTACTTAAATGATCCATACGAATCATGGTACGTAATTGATTAGCTCTCTTATTTAATTCAGCCAATTTCGTTTGTCCCTTACGTTTAGCATTACGCTCCTCTTGGTGCGTATAATACTGCAAGCGAGATTTATCAGGCAAGATCATCATGTACGTATTATTCGGATAACCATCCACCGCTTTATAAATGATATAATTGTACGAGATACCAATGGATTTATCTTCTGCATTCGATTGTTCTATTAATTTATCGTATTCAGCCATCTTATCGAAAGGAACGGTAAAGAGTACAATCTTGCGGAAATCATAGTTCTCCACTTTGAAATCTGGAACCATGACCGACATATTCGTTGACTGCACCCAAACAGAACGCTGGATGGCCTGAGAACGATTCGCACTATTCTCTGCGGTGATGCTTTTTAATTCCGAACTAACTTTGTCAGATAAACTCGAACGTAAACCAACATATTTACCCAAATTTTCATCCCCCTTTACAAAGACCATACTATAAGTACGGCCAGACTCAGAAGTGTGCGCGGCAAAATTGTAGGTGATACCTTTGGTCGCTGCAACCCACCAATTACGAATAGCAGGATAATTTTTCTTGTAAATATCTGTATCAGCTACTCTACTTTCGTTCATTAAGAAATAGGTCTTTTCAGTCGTCTGTGCAGTGAGTTGGAATGCACACAACAACATCATTAAACTTAGCGTAATTTTTTTCATGATAGGTATAATTTAAATGAAACATTAGAAAGCACAAGTTCCATTTTCCCCAATGAATCTACCCCATTTTATGCATCTAAGTTTGTCCCGATTTCTCACAAAATTGTCCAAAAATTTGGCACAAAAAAGGGAGGACTATCGTCCTCCCTCCTATTTGTACAAAAATGGAGATAACTATTTCTCTGCAGCTGCCCGAGCAGCTATCTCTTCCTCAACCACTTTGGTATCATATAAATGAATGTCACGCACAATCTTGTCGTCTTGCCACAACATCGCACGATGAATAGGAATCAAGATGTCTTTTCCGGTATAATTCCCTTTTGCCAACATCACACACCAAACATTTGTCCAAACTTCCCCATTATTCAGTTTCAATGTCATAACACGTGTACGATCAAATTTAACATCTTTCCAATGTTTGTACTGATCTTTGAAATTTGCCAAAAAAGCTTTTTTATCCTTGATATCTACAATCGTATCACTTGGGAAATACAATTGAATGTTATCTGCATATCCGTCACCCGCATAGGTTGTATCTTGGGCTGCATAAGCTTTCAGTTGGGCTTCAATGACTTTGGTCTTATCATCCAAACTTGTCATCGTTCCACCTAAGGCATCCGTTGCAGCATCCGCTTGAACTGTTTCTGTTTTTTGGCCGCACCCAAACATCGCTGTTACCACAGCAATCATCATCACTATTTTTTTCATCTTCTTTAATTTTAAAGGTTAAAATAAACGTGGCGAAACTAGCGATAAAATAAAGGTACAAGTAGAATACGGATGTGAAGATGTTCCGAAATAGCGAACGGGAACAAAAACCGAATTGAAGTTTTAACTCAATTGATTCAATTCCTTGATATAAAAACTAGGGTTCACTCCTACATGTTTCTTAAATGCAGCATAGAAAGTTGACCGATTAGCAAAACCACTTTGATACATATAGGTCTCCAAGGTGTATTGATTAAACGCCTCCCGCTTGGAAAGAAAATGATGTATTCGCAAGCGATTAATGTATTCTACAATGGAAATTCCATAATACGACTTAATCATCTTCGATAATTTAGCGGGGGGAATATCCAAGAAAGCTGCCATGGCCGACAAATCAAATGTGGATTCCAAAAAGGCTTTAGATTCCATCATACGCTTGTCGATTGACAAGGCCGTAACATCCGATTGAAATTCCTTCACTAATTTAGGTAACAAATCAATAATCGCCGGCATCGATTTACCCTTAGGAACGATACAGCCATCCATATTTTCCTGAACATTAGACGTAGAAATAAAATAACTAAAGAGTAAAATACCGATGATACATTTAATCATCTGAGAAGGTGGATCAAAAGAATTATTGATGAACAAATTTGCATACTGATAAAACTGCAACAAAAAATAAATCGTTACTGCCCCACTCAACATGTTTAGCCAAATCAACGATTGCTTATTGACATAACCATATTCACTCCCCATTTTCTTTTTCGTCCAATAAATCAAGACTAATGTCGCCATTCCATATCCTACGCCCATCAAAATCGATAAGGGCTGCACAATTCCAGCGGGTATCCAGCCAGATCGTGTGGTAATGAAATACTTATTTTGAGCGTAATAATGATCTAAGATATTCACCTTCTCAGTCGCAGATAAAAACAAATCAGGCATTACTCCAATCATAATTCCAATCGGAAAAACAAAATGCAGGTAATGCCACCCTTGTAATTTGTTTGTTGGAGCCAATATACCACGCACGTATAGAAAAAGAGCAATGGGTAAAAAAGCCCGGATAATATTCGGAGTTCGCAACAGAAAAAGCATTTTATAAATATGCTTAGACGTAAGCGCATAAATGTAAAATTCAAGAAAAACGACAGCAAAAATGACAAAAACAAGCCCGTACACACTAGGAATTTGTCCAAACCGAACCACTAAATAACAAATAAAAAATAACCCAATGCCACTAGTTAAAAAGGACAAGTAGGGGATAAAATCAAACATAGTTTACTCGAAGTGTTTTTAACTACTAAAGTAATTATCATGTATACAAGATTTAGGGAGCAGCAAAACCACTTTTCGCCAAAGCCTCAAATAGTTTCTGAACTTTCACTAAACCCTTCGGATCATTGATATCATAGTAACGATATACCTCCAAATCAGTCTTGTGAATGCCATTTTCTTGAATCGCTCCCTGTGATTTGTACTCGCCTATCACCCAGTCGGCAACAATCTTATAACTCACTTTATCATTCTCCTTAAACCGAAATGCACGATTCAATGTAACGGTAGGTGTATTGGGATTGATTCTTGTTTCCGGATAGCCTTCCAATTGGGTGAATTCGGTGGGCTTACTCGTTGCCGACATAGGACTTCCGGCAATAATGATAGGTTTGTTTGGACCTTTGAAACGTTGCACCGCGCGTAATGCCATTAGCACCGAAGTCTTATGGTGGCCATGCTGGCCCGCATGTGGCAACATGGTGATGATGAAATCATAATCGCGATCGGCCAACAGCCGATCCATTCGCCGTTCTACATAGGCAATGTCCCAATTTTTACCCGAGATATATGGCTTTACATCCAAGGTATACCAGTCGTCCGGTTGCTCCATAAAATAGATATTGCGCACACCCATAATTTTTCCAGCATTCAAAATTTCTTGTTTACGCAACATAGGTAAATGCGTACGAGCCACAACAGAGTCCGTCAAATCTAAATTATAGTACATGGCTCCCAATTGCGAATCCGCAAATCCACCACCGCCATCCGTCATGACAGCCATATCCACAATACCCTTTAACTCGTGCGTAATCTTGAACATAGTGACAGAAAAGCCGGTCTCATCATCGGGATGCGCAGTAACTACAAGAACTTTGGGAGATTGAGCATGTAATGATGCGGAAATCAAACAGGCTAACAGAGCAAGGATGGGAAAAGTTTTTTTCATAGGTTTATCAGCTAAGCTTTAGCGAGTTAGCAGAAAAAAAAGACAATAACAAGCCGATAGTCCATTCATGAGATTTGACAATATTAACTATCTTGCAGAAACCTCTTGAATATGAAAACACTCATTTTTGGCCTGCTCATTGGCTTGACCCATATTTCCTACGGACAAGCTCAGTTCCTCAAAGACCGATATCATTTTCCCATCGGCGCATCCATGAACCCCCGATTACTGGCAGAAAATAACGCCTATCGAAACGTGGCAATCACTGAATTTACGAGCGTCACGGCAGAAAATCACATGAAAATGATGCTGGTACACCCCGAAGCCAATCGCTTCGATTTTAGTAAAGGAGATGAGATTGTCGCTTTTGCCAAAGACCACCAAAAACGCATCCATGGACATACGCTGGTTTGGCACAATCAAGTACCCAAATGGATGAATGAATTTTCAGGCGATACCCAAGCCTGGGAAGCAATGCTGAAAAATCACATCCAAACCGTTGCCAAACATTATAAAGGCCAAGTGGCTGGCTGGGACGTTGTCAATGAATCATTCTTAGATGATGGGAGTTTACGGCCAACGGTCTGGTCAAAAAACATCCCCGATTACATCGCCAAAAGTTTTCAATGGGCCCATGAAGCCGATCCCAACGCCATCTTATTTTACAACGATTATGGCCAAGACGGCAAGCCTAAAAAAATGCAAGCCATAATGAATCTGGTCAAAGACCTGCAAGCCCGAAATATCCCTATCCATGGACTAGGGCTACAAATGCACATCAATATTAACTCCAAAAATGAAGAACTTGTTGATGTGATTAATCAATCTGCGAAGACAGGGCTGACCATCCATTTTTCTGAATTAGACATCGCCGTGAATCCAAAAAATGATTCCACTTTCGTCTACGATGAAACGGCCAAAAAGGCCCAACAAGAAAAATTTGAGCTTGTTTTCAAGGCCTATGAAGAGCTGCCTAAGCAACAACAATACGGCATTACGTTCTGGAATGTGAGCGATCGTGACTCCTGGTTACGAGGATATTTTAAAAGACCCAAAGAGTATCCACTTTTGTTTGACGATACCTACACCCGAAAGCCAATCTATTCTAACTTATTAAACTGATGAATAATAAATCTACGACCCGCTGGGTCCTTCAAGCCACCAGCGGACTACTCCTCACAGGAAGCGGACTTTCCCTCGCCATTGATGCCGGAATGAATAAAATGCAAGGTGGAGAATGGTTCTGGTACGGAACCGGCGCATTAATCGTCTTCCAAGCAGGCCTATGCTTAGTCATCGATTCGACCCGATTTAAATGAAAAAATACGCCTGGATCGGTTTGGTTTTGATGTATTTACATGCGCAAGGCCAACAAATTACCTTCGATACTCAAAAGACCTTTCAAACGATGCACAGTTTCGGCGCATCGGACTGCTGGTCCATGGCCATGATCGGGAAATACTATCCCGAAAGCAAAAAAAAGCAAATTGCCGAATGGCTGTTTAGTCTGGAAACAGATGCATCTGGTAACCCCAAAGGAATCGGACTTTCGCTCTGGCGATTCAATATCGGAGCAGGAAGTTTTGAGCAAGGACAAGCCAGTAAAATCACGAACGAATGGCGACGCGCCGAAAGTTTTCTACCTGACAACACGTATGATTGGGAGAAACAAAAAGGCCAACAATATTTCTTGGACGCGGCAAAGAAAAACGGTGTTCCGTATACGTTGGGATTTTTGAATTCATCTCCCGTTCAAATGACCCAAAGTGGATTAGCGATCGGTAGTGGAAAATTAGCTGAATGGAACTTCAATAAAGCGAAAATAGATGCGTGGACTGATTTCATCACGAACGTTTCACGCCATTTTCAATTCACCTACCTAAGCCCGTTCAATGAACCCCAGTGGGATTGGGGACCTGGAAAATCGGGCGAGGCTTCGCAAGAAGGGACACCTATCAACAATCAGGATTTGGCCTGGGCGACTCGTAAGCTTGCTCAGAAATTCCAACAAACAAATACCCAAACTAAGATTGTGATTCCGGAGGCGGGCCAACTGAATTATTTGGTGGACACCAAGAGCAATCGACCTAATCAGGATGGCCAAATAGATGATTTCTTCAGCGCAAATTCTCCGAACTACCTCGGAAATGAACCCGCGGTGGAAAAGATCATCGCCGGACATAGTTACTTTACCACATCGCCCACGAGTAGACGTGTCGCACTCCGACAGGCCGTTGGCAAAAAAGCACAAGAAGCGCAAATCAATTACTGGCAATCTGAATTTTGCATTCTAGGGGATAATGCAAGTGAAATAAAAGGCAACGGAGTGGATTTAGGCATGAAAACAGCGCTCTATGTCGCCAAAGTCATCCATGCAGATATTCATGATGCGAACGCAACATCCTGGAGCTGGTGGCTTGCCGTGAGTGCGAATGACTTTAAAGATGGGCTGATTTATACGTTTAATGGGGGAACGAAAGGAGAAAATGAAGCCAACAAATTGGATGCAGATCTATATGATTCCAAGACCCTTTGGGTTTTAGGCAATTATTCCAGATTCATCAGGCCAGGCATGAAACGCTTCGAAGTAAATATCCAACAATCCGATTGTTTGATTACTGGATTTACGGATCAAAAATCAAATGTATTTGTGCTTTTAAATACGGGGAATGCATTTGAGATGAATTGGCCGAGCGAACATGAAATCAAAACCTACACCACGGCAGAAAATCAGCATTTAACATTTCAATCTGTTCGCAATGGAAAGATTCAAGTACCTGCATTCTCCGTCATGACCTTAGTGATTCAGCCGAATATCTAAAGAAATCTCGTAGGTCTAATCAAAATTCGGGGTAGGTATTTGGTATATTTTATGTTTATTTGTTGGCTACCAAACCTTATTAACATGAAAAAATCATTGCTTCTGAGCTTCATGCTCTTTCTTTGCCTGAGTGTGCTAGGTAAGCCCACCGGCACCTATTCCTATGTTGTTGAAGGATTTGACTGGGGCGCGGGTGTCAATAAAGTAATCCTTCATCTAGCTGACACCACCTCGAAAGTGTCGGCATCCGAATACCAGGTTTTCGCCAGTCGGAAATCAGCCGCAGGCCCTATTGCAGATCTTCAAAATACCCGGGACATCGTCACGGCTTATGTCTCCGACGAACAAGGAAATCGCGTAAAAACAGGTAAAAACATCACGCTTGTGTTAGCGGTTAGCCCTACGGCTCCGATCACCTCACCTATTCAATACCTTCGGGGTAAAGGAAATGTCTGGGTCGATTATGCGATGACGGTGATGCATACGAAAAGCCAACAAATTTGGGATACGCCTGAGCGCAAAATCATGCCATTGGTCGATCAATTTGACTTGACGGGGAAGTTTACATTTAATGATAAATTAACCATGTCGTACGCGTCCTATGCACCAAAAACAACTAAAGAGAAGTCTCCACTGGTGATTTGGTTGCATGGTGGCGGTGAGGGTGGCACTGACCCAACGATCCCTTTACTTGGCAACAAGGCAGCTAATTATGCGTCTGAAGGAATTCAAGCCATATTTGATGGGGCCTATGTGTTATCTCCACAATGCCCGGGCGCTTGGATGCACAATGAAAAGGGCGTGGGCACACAGGGAAAAGACAACGATATCTACAATGAAGGATTAATGGCCTTGATTAAGAATTATGTCAAAGCCAATCCGAAAATTGACGCCAATCGCATTTATGTAGGCGGCTGTTCAAATGGTGGCTATATGGCCTTGAAATTGATTTTGTTGTACCCGGATTATTTTGCGGCGGGATACATCAGTGCGTTGGCGTATCGATCAGAATATATTACTGACGCTGATATTCAGAAAATCAAGCAAGTACCTATGTGGTTTGTGCACTCCAAAGACGACATGACGACTATTCCCAAGCTGACCGTTGAACCCGTTTTCGATCGCCTGCGTGCGGCGGGGGCGAAGAATGTCCACTTTACCTATTATGATCAGGTAAATGACATCACGAATTTCTATGGCGGAAAAGGCTTCCAATACAATGGCCACTGGTCGTGGGTTTATTTGCATGAGAACTTACCACGAACTGATTTAGATGGGTCGGCAGTTCGCATCAACGGGAAACCAGTGACGATTATGGAATGGCTGGCAGCCCAGAAAAAAGGAAAATAAAATGGAAGGCAGCTCGAAAGGGCTGCCTTTTTTAGGCTAGTTCCTTTAATGCACGAACTAATTGATCTAAATCCTGGGTGCTCGTAAAGACATTAGGTGTAATCCGACAACCATGAACACCGTTACCATCGATGGCTACGGTGTAGATCTTATACTTTTCCCAAAGGGTCTTCGCTAATTCGGCTGGTTTCAGTCGGCTTACCCCCACATTCGCAATCGCACCATGGCGTTTAGCATCCGCAGGCGTATTTACCTGAATTCCGTGTATGCCGCGTACCTGACTAGTCCAATATTGCTGTAAATAACGAAGGCGTGCTTCCTTTCGAGCTGGGCCTAATTGGCGATAAAAATGTACCGCGTCTTGAATCGCCAAATGGGTATGAACTGGATTTGTACCGAGGTGATTTAAACGTTCGATACCTTTGGCAGCAGCCTCATTTTCCGCAAAAACAGGCCATATTTTAGATACATGTTCAGGTTTGACATATAGCATCCCTACACCCAGTGGAGCGGCTAACCATTTGTGCAAACTGGCACCATAGTAATCACATTGTAAATCGGGCAGATTAAACTCGAAATGCGCTACGGCATGGGCGCCGTCGACCATCACCTCTACCCCTTTCGCATGAGCCATTTCGCAAATTTTACGAATGGGAAGGATTTGGCCCGTCACATTGACCATGTGGCAGACCATCAAAAGTTTCGTTTTTTCGGTGATTGCATCTGCGTAAACCTGGACAATTTCCGCATCATTTTTCGGATGCATGGGGACGGATATTTTTTTTAAGATCACGCCATGCCTTCGCGCGACTTGGTCAAACATATCTTGCATGGCGCCATAATCCTGAATCGCAAAAACAGCTTCGTCCCCTGCTCTCCAAGGATATCCACCAATAATCATATCCAGGGATTCGGTGGTATTCCGCGTTAAGATCAGGTCATCAGGCGAACAGTTCACTATATCGGCAACAAGTTTACTCATTGCCTTGCGGTCGTCAAACTGGTTGGTGCGCATGTAATATGCCCCATGGTAGTTTACATCGCGAATATGTTGGAGATGTTTTTCAAGTATTTCCTCAGGAAGGATATTGTAATATCCACTTTCCAGATTGATATAATCAGGCTTAACGCGATAGGCTTTTCGAACCTGTGCCCAAAATTCCTCATCATCCGCAGTGGCCGGTTGGCGCAATAGCTCATCCAGCGACGGCATGAGGCTTAAACCTAGGGATGATTTGAGGAATTCGCGTTTGTTCATTTTCAATCTAAAACTGTTGGATTCTTAAATTTAAATAAATAAGTCTAATATCATGATATTCATGTTCATACATGATGCTAATCACGATTCTTTCCCATCCCTCCCACTACCTTGCAGAAAAAATAAGCAACATGAAAAAGCTCGAATTATTCGTTGAAAACATTAAATGTGGAGGGTGCATGACGAGCATCAAAAAAGGAATTCTCGAATTAGCGGGAGTCACGCATGTAGATATTGCGTTAGAGGATGAAAAAATCACCATCGAAGGAGGCCACCTAAACCGGGCTGCAATCGCTAAAAAATTAGATGGCATGGGCTATCCGGAAAAAGGTAATAATACACTTTTCAAAGAAGCGAAATCCTACGTGAGTTGTGCGATAGGTAAAATGAGTTGAATGCTTAAATCAAAAAGCAGGCCATCTATTGATAGCCTGCTTTCTTTTTTTCTCTCTTTTCTTCTTTTTTCTCCTTTGGAGTCTTCGC
>JACCDX011568527.1_pt1 | contig 22750 bp, 25 predicted proteins | sample 7449681 | NCBI WGS metagenome assembly JACCDX01 (sample SAMN15323450, study PRJNA562643) | freshwater metagenome | isolation source: river surface water | place: USA:Blue River Watershed | collected 2017-08-18
TCGCAACAGTCAACGCAAGCGGTTGGATCTTACCATTCAAGGATTTGCTCGTCACTTGAAGACCCACGAGAATTCATACCTTCTTGTCGTCACAGGCGCAAACATTCAACAAGGAGCGTACTACGATCTCCAGCGTATCTTTATCCGCGAGATCAAGATGCTTGGTCTTCCAGATAACTATCTCACACACCTCGCCATGATTGATACATCTCAAACAATGATCCCAGACGATGGAATGAACCAACTGTACAATGCAGCCGATATCGGTGTGAATACATCTGACGGAGAAGGGTTTGGGTTGTGTCAATTGGAGCATCTCTACACTGGAGCACCACAGGTTGTTACCGATGTTGGTAGTTATCGTTCGTTCTTGGATGAGTCTGTAGCAGCCTTTGTTCCCAAGAGCCACGATATCTATTTCTCAGGTGCTATGCCCATGGGAGGCTGGTCACCTGCATTTTCACCGGATGCCGTGGCTGATGCGATGAACAAGGTAGCGGACAATCTTCCTGCGATGAAGGAAGCTGCTGCATCCTACAAGTTCAAGTCTTGGGCAACGGTGTGCGACAACTGGTTGGAGGATGTCTTGGAGGTTTAAACCAATACCCACTTAATTTGAGTTGGAGTTGTGCGAACTCCTACACGTAACAAGCGATAGTTGTCTTCAAAGGCCTGTGCGTCAAAGATATCGTTCGTGACTGGGTCATAATAAAACACAATTCCTTTGATGGTCACCTTTTGAAGTTTGCGACGACGACTGATCGTGTTTCGTTTGACAGTGTCGTCTGTATCGTCCGTTCCAATGCTAGGTTTGAAGGCAAGGTCTTCTTCGGTGGCCGTGCTATCAAATCGCATACAGGATGTGACTGGCTGTTCGCGACTATGGAGTTTCCTATGAACTTCGCAGTCGACGGCAGATTGTTTGAGAAGAGTAGAAATGCGTTTGTTCACGAGATCCTTTTCGTATGAGATTTCGTAGAGATACTCATCCGTGGACATAAACGTTTCTTCCGCTGGTTTCTCATATTGCTTCATCATCATATCCGTGCGACGAACTGCAACGACGTTTGTAGCATCTTCTGTGGATTTCGCTTGTTCTGGAGTGAATACACTCACATAGAAACTCACACGAACATCACGTTCGTCCATGGGAAGCGATGCGTGAGAGCAGATACGCACTGCACGACCAATGACTTGTTCATGACGAGCAGGATTCCAGTGCGGTTCCGTGATGTGAACGTGACGCACATTCAAAAGCGTAATACCCTCAGCTCCTGCGGAGGAAGCCATAAACAAGCACAACAACTTCTTGGGAAGAGACTCTACAGCTTCTCTCAAACTAGGAGGAAACCCTACTTCGTATTGTCCATTGAAAATTTGACGCATATATTCACGTTCCGTGTCGTTCTCACCAGTTCCACCAATGAACAAGGAATAGGCTGGTTTCTCTGCGTCCATTTCACCATCGGTTGTCCATTGTCCATTTTCACCCTTCTTGATACGAAACTTCTGCCAGCCATTGTGCTCCAAAATCGCACTCAAAAGACCAAGACCTTCCAATGACTGATATTGCGAATAGACGAACTGATTCTTCCATTTGTCTCCATTGATTGCCTTCAACATCTCCAACATCTTTGGACTGAATGTTTTCAGTGCTTCTTCGGACAAATAGCGTTTTGGGTCTGCACGGAGTTTATCCAGAATGAGTTCCTTTGACCTCAACAACATCTTTGAGTACATGGATTTGCTCATCTTCTCACCCTCCTTTAACGCAGCCGTTTGTTCTCCTGTGGCTTCTTCTTTGGCCAATGCACGCAAATCAGGAGGAATAGCATAGTTACAGGCCAAGCGAGAATTCACACGATACATCTTCATTTCATTGTCGGAGGTTCCAATGGTCGCTTTCTTCTTGTTTGCTTTGATTTCATTGTACCGAATCGCCAAGTAATAGTTGAACTGTTCTGCGGACATCTTCACTTTCTTGAGCATATTCTCCGTATCCACTACCTTGGGAATCATACGTTCGTCTGCGCCTTTGAAATACGAAACCAATCCTTGAATGCGACGAGCAAACAGTCCAGGGTTCTTGATTTGAAGACCTTCCAGAAACATGTTCGCAAACTCCTCGAAGTCTGTGGGCAGACATTCCAAGGTTTCTACCGTTGTGCGCTCTGCGGAAAGCTCAGCTCCTCCTACCTTGGTCTCAAACTCTGATTTCCAGCTGTTGACCCAGTCCACTGGAAGTTCAATGTGGTCAGCGTTCGGCATATACTGAACCGCAAGGCGCTCTCCGTTCTCGTTGTAGACAGTGCGAAACTTAGGAGGATTGCGAGTGACCAGAATGTATTTCTTGAGCGAGTTGAACTCGATTGTGTCAATGTCTGGAATCGCACGCAACGCATTCTTCATCTTCTCCTCGTCCCAGGTTACGATCGTCTTGACAGGAACTACATAGCGCTGAATAGGACCACGCAACAGGTTCATGAGGTAGGCGATTTCGTTCGGACGGTTAATGACGGGTGTACCGGAGAGGGCGACCACTTTGCAGTTAGTTGCCTCGTAGAGTCGATCGTAGAGCTTTCCTGCGATCTCGGATTCGTTGATGACACGCGAGATGAAGTTGTGGACCTCATCAATGATAACAACGCTGTTCGAATACGGATTAGAGCCGTCCTCAGGGACATACTTTGCTATGTTCGCAGAGGACAATCCATTGTAGCTGATGAACTTGAACCGACGTGAAATGGTATCTTCAAATTGAGCGGCGATGATATCACGCTCTGACTTGGAAAGCTTGCTAAAGTTTGGTTCTTCGCCTGGAACCGATGTAAAAAACGCACCTGTCCGATCCAAAAACGCCTCGGAAATTCCAAGCTTCTTGGCAGCCTCACGTGTTTCATCGTTCAATGCCTGACGACGCCAATGATGGTCGTGTGTGTAGATTGGAGCACCGCAGGACTGAATTTCGTTCACATAGTTCTGTTTCAGAGACGCAGGGAGAAGGACGTAGATATTCTTCGTGGTCAACAAGGATTCTGCGACTGCAATCGAGGAACATGTCTTTCCAGAACCAAGACCATGGTACAACAACAGACCGCGATAGGGTGTTTCCATCGACAAATAATCACGCACAATCTTCTGATGAGGAAGAAGCTCTCGTGTGTTCTTGTCACGCTTCACACACAAATCAATTGCTTTATCCTCCTCTGTTTCAGGAGGAGTTCTGTATTTTAGAAACATTCGTGCTACAGAATCTGCGAACAACTTCCTATTTGGAAGGACGTAAGGTCTCGCCATTGTTTCTCCTTAGGATTTATAATGGAAGCCTTCACACGGAAAAATCATCGGATGTGGATGGTCACGTTTTATCTCTTTTTGATGGCTGCTTTCCTGTACCTCAAGCCTAGCATTGCTTTTGGGCGTGAGGGACGGATTCGTCCATTTGGAACACAAGACAAGGAAGCGACTGTGTTTCCACTTTGGTGGTGGGTGTTTGTGATTTCGGTTGTGGCGTATTCGCTTACGATTTACTTTGCGAGGTTCCGCATTTAATCCGTTTCAAAGGTTTCAGCAACAGAATGGAGTTGATTGAGCATACCCATACGCTCGACATGGTGAGGACGAATATGAGCTTGGGCTTCTGGAAATGTCTTCCACGCAATCCCTGAGATTTCTCGGCGTTGCATGGCGGTAAACCTCTGGTTCAAATTCACCATCTCAGGATGTTTGAGCAGTGCGATAAAGTAGATATGTTTATACCGAATTCCATTGAGACCTGTAAAGGTTTCTTCTAGCATCAGGTTGTTGAGAACAATATACGCTTCACGAGGAACATTGGTCTCTTCTGTGAATTCACGCACAGCACACGCCAGATCTGTTTCGCCTCGCATCCGACGACCCTTTGGAAATCCCCATTCCGGTTCTGTGTATTCCGACAAGTTGTCCTTCATCAGAGCGACACGATCCAATGCATAGAACCGCTCACGAGAGGTTGGAAAGTCGGAAGACGACCGATCATCTCCCCAGAGATTCTTCCAAAGAGTTTCAAAGCTTTCCGTGGCCACAAGTGCCTGTTCTTTCAACGTCATGTTCTTGATCAGCGTAGATACGTATCCAACGTCTTTTGGATCATACTTTCCTCGCATGAACTCTGCGAAGCTCATGCTGTCCTTTCGCCGAATCATAAGAATAGACGTTGAATTCCAATTCACCGGCATCTTGGGGGTATTCAACAACAGAATACCACACGAAAGCACCGGGTCCTTACACGTGCGAAATAGATGACCTTTTCCACCACAATTGTTACAATACATCACAGTTGTTTGTAGTTGTTTCTGCGGAACAGGAGTCCGTTTTTCCATTGTATACGATGGTCTGTTCCCAAGAAAGTTCCTTCTTAAACATAAATGGGATTGTTCAGTTTGTTCAGTAAGCCCAATGCGCCGACAGGGGCGTCTACGACACCTACAATGAGTAGTACAAACCCTTATTCGACCACTCCATCTTCGTTCAACATCACACTTCCTACGTCTAGCCCTTACGGAAGTAAACCCTCTCTACTTTCGCGCATGTCGAGTGGATTTGGAAGCACATTGATGTCTATTGTGGGTGGTGTCGTTTTGTTGATTCTTGGCGTGACCTTCTACAATTATCTGCGCAAGTCTCAGGGTGAGACTTCCTTGTTTGCCGGCTCTTCATCTGGTGATACAACCCCTAGTCCAGTGGATGGCAGCAAGCGAAAGGTCATTCCAGTTGCAGATGCGCCTGCTGGAAATGGCAGCGATTATGGTATCCAGTTCTGGATGTTCATTAAGGATTGGGACTACAAGTTCTCTCAACAGAAGGAGATTGTGAAGCGCATTGCATCGTCTGGAGGAACAGACACAAGTCCATATATCACACTTCACCCCACGGACAACAGCCTTCAAGTTCGTGTAGCGATCTACCCTAACACACCAGGTTCAGGAGAAGCTGCAGCCCCAACCACAAGCAGCACTGGCGATTCCTTCACATGCACCGTTGAGAATGTTCCTCTTCAATCTTGGTTCTCTGTTTCCGTAACTGTCTTCCAGCGCAACCTTGATATCTACATCAACGGACGTCTCGTGAAGTCCTGTGTGCTTCCAGGTGTTTCGAAGCCAATCACTGGTGACCTTGTGATTGGAGACAATGGTGGATTCTCAGGCTCTGTCTGTAACCTCCACACCTACACCAGTGCATTGACACCGGATGATGCGAAGTCGTTCTTTTCGTCTGGCACAAACTGCGCAGCACCTACTCCTACGAAGGCTGGAGTGGATGAGAACTCTATGTTCATCACATTGTTCGGATACACGTTCCGCTTCAGCACATTGGACAAGGCTGGAAAGGAATTAAGCAGTTATACCTTCTAAGAAGCATATGCGTATTCTCCTGAAGTGTCCCACTCGGTCTCGTCCTGAGAAAGTGAGAAAGACACTTGCGTCGTATTTACGATTCGCTGCTCACCCTGAACAAATGGGTGTAGCAATTTCATGCGATCACGACGACCCTACAATGAAAGATACATCAGAACTTCAGCGCGTTCTCGCTGGGTTCGGTTGGAATCGCATCTTTTATGGACACAACAAAACGAAGATTGAGGCGTGTAATGCGAATATGAATGATATCGATTACAACTGGGACATTGTGGTGCTTGTATCCGATGATATGATTCCTCAAATTCGTGGATACGACGATGTCATTCGCAATGAGTTTTTGGCTGCCTTTCCAGACACCAATGGAATTCTCTGGCCTAACGATGGAGCACAAGGAGACAAACTCAATACGCTCTGTATCTTTGGACGAGCTTTCTACATGAGACAGGGCTTCCTGTATGCCCCTGAATACAAGAGCCTCTTTTGCGATACGGAATTAACCGACAAATGCAGAAATGAGTACAAGTCTATTTGTAGGTATCTTCCGTACTGCATCATTCGTCACGAACATCCCGGAACAGGGTTCTCGCAGAACATGGACAAACTATACCAGAAGAACCAGACCTATTGGAATGAAGATATGTATACGTATATCAGCCGAAAGACGTATGCATACGACTGGTCGGTTCTCATCGCAACCATGTCCGATCGTCAAACGTCTTTGAACGGATTGCTCACACGAATGCGTGAAAAGGTTGCTCGTTTGGCTCCTCATCTTCGTGTAGAGTATCTTACGTATTTCGACAACCGTGAAACGAGCATCGGTCTCAAGCGCCAGTGGCTTCTGGAACGTGCTACCGGAAAGTATATGTCGTTTGTAGACGATGATGACGATATCACAGATGCGTATATTGAAGACCTTGTAGAGACGATTCGCAAAGAGTGTCACGTTATGCGGTTGCGTGGACAGATTTCCCAGTTCACCTTCACACACAGCATTGAGAACAAGATCACGGATACAATGGCAACCGACCAAGGATTTCGTCGTCCACCCAATCATCTCAACCCAATGATGACGGATGTTGCACGGATTGTCTCGTTCCGCAATGCAACTCGTGCAGAAGATCTTGAATGGACCATTCGTCTTGCAAGAGCAGGTTTCTTAACAAAAGAGTATCGGTCGCACCCAGACAGAATTCATTACATCTACAACATGGGGACCAGGGTCGTTACACAAGCATCGTTGGAGGCTCAAAAGACAAAGTCATACGAAGATATGTTGCGTGAACTCTGGGTGTCTCCAGAGACCCAACAACCTCCGCAACAACGTCAAGGAGTTCTTCGTCTAGGACGCAATGGCTTCATTTCTGTCTAAGAGATAATGCTGTCGGTCTTTGCGATTGTTGTGTCGCTTGTTCTTATTGGACTCGTGGTGTATTTTGTGATGTATGATCGTCCGAAAGTAAACTCCAACCTAGTTCTTTCTGGGTCACAATCCGGAATGACATCATCTGTCCTTCCCTACATAGCCCCTCCTTCGTTCAATGAACCAGAAGGTCAGGTCTACTCGTATGCGATGTGGATTTTGGTGAAGGATTTCTCCTATGGATATGGTCGCCAGCGCGTGATTATGACCAAGGGTGATTCCCCAGGTGTCTACCTCGATTCTACCTCAAACTCGTTAATTGTTCGTGTGAAGACCTACGGAACAACGGAATCTGTCCTCATTCCTAACATTCCTGCTGCTAAGTGGATCCATCTTGCGATTGTTGTGAACCAGCAGGCTGTGGATGTGTATATCAACGGAACACTCCGTCAACATCATAGCTTGTCTCAACTTCCAGACCTTACAGACGACAAGATTACAGTCGGTTCTGGATGGAATGGTGTCGTTGGAAATATAAGTTATCACCCTCGTGCATTGTCGTATGGAGAAGTACGTGGAATGTCGCAACAGGAACCTCCTCCTGACTTGGAGCCAAAGGTAGCCAAGCCAAATTACTTCGACATCACTTGGTATACCGGACGCTTAAATTCTAACTAATCAGTAAATGAGTTCAGGTGGTCAACGTGGAATTGATGTATCCGGTGTGATAGGTCTTCGTGTTCAAAATGCTTCCGATGTAACCCATCGTATGTACCTTCAAGAAATATACCAAACATTCAATTCGAACACTGCGAATGCTCCTCGAAACGTTCTTCCGAACTCAACTGGGTACTTTTCGGACTTTATTCAAGGTATCAAAGAAGTGGGTCGCCCTGCTTCAGACATCTGCGGATCGAGTTGTGTAGTATGCGTTGGAGCACCCTATGTCTATAGAACTCCTGCTTCTGGATTTACATTCCGGTTCTAGCCCTGCGAGTTTTACGTAACCGTTCACGTGCCTTCTTACGTGTTTTAACGTCATCGTGTGGATCGTATGTGAAGAAATACCGAACAAAATCAGCTGAATTCTTGTCCTTGGACAATTCTTCATATAAAATTGCCTTGTTTTTACGGAGATCTGTCTTGGTCTCCTGAATCCCAATACAATCTTTGGGAGTCAGGATTTCAAACCGCCGCTTTGGTTTATGTGCTGCGAGATCGACCAGACGTTGTGCGATACACATGGTGTTGGCTACGTTTTCCTTTGAGCCGTCAGCAGAATAGACGTATGCAAAAAAGAATTGAAGAATCGTGGGAATGCTTGCAACCTTTCCACCTCCTTGAATCTTGTGATAACTATGGCATGCAGTTGTCTCATAAAACTTGAACTGAATGGTTCCATCGTCTTCAAACACATTTGTCATGGGTGGAAGGATTTCAGTTCCTTCGTGGAACTCTACTTTCTTACCAGTCGTGAGTTTATCAATGGTTTCCTTGTTTGCGAGCAACATAGCAGGCGTCGTGATATCCTTGTCAAGATGAACCTCGGATGCAGAGGCTCCCAAGAGAACAACTGGCTCTTCCAACAACAGTTTGCGAAGTTGTTTGCGGTGTTGTTCGTCTAACTTGGAATGATCCTTTGCCTTGTCAACCATACACTTGATTGGATAGTGTTTGTTCAGCAACAACAACCGTTCGTAGACCTTCTTCCAGCGAGACACGTCTCCACGAGGACGAGACAGCTCCAAATACATAGACATCCGCAGGAAATCAGGGCTCACATAATGAATTCCATCACGCGATACATTCTCATCCCAGAGGCGATCAAAAATCTTGGGTTCCAGAAAGGTTATATCTGCAACGCCTTCAAAATCTGCATAGACCTTGAACGTCCCCAAGTGAATGCCTGGCTTCACTTCAATGTTCTTGATTCCGACCTCTTTCAATTGGTTGGCTAGAAACATCGCATGTTCCTGAGGAGTCCGGCTGAAAAAATCGTAATCTGGAATTTCTGTCTTTGGGTCGTAGAAACGATCCTCTGGAGGAAGAAGGTTGTTAATAGCCGTTCCACCGTAACAAAGTACAGGATGTGTTTTCAAAAATGCTTCCACTGTCTTCAAGGATTCTTGGACGAGAGGGTCCTGGGCCATTCTCGCATCGTTCTCCTTCTCTAGCTCTTCTGCTATCCTGACGACCTCTTCCATTGTTATGAAGGCAGAAAACGAAAAAGTCTGTGTTTTTACTCTTGGGGGGCAACAAGGATGCCTCGCCGCTACAACCTCCGTAAACGTGATACGTCGGTCAAGTGGATCGAGGACGAAACCTTAAAAGATCAGGATGACGAAGACGAGTCTGAAGATGAAGACTACGTACCTCCCTCCGAATCCGAAGAGGACGTGGACACATCTGTAGTAGATGAGGACGAAGAGATGGAGGAAGATGACGAAGACATGGACGATGAACCTCCTCAACAAACAATCACCGTTCCCATTCCTAAAAACGGAGTCGTCAAGATCGAAATTGATAACCGCAAGAATGATTACGCCGAAGATGACTTTATCGAGGAAGAGGAAGATGCGGACGATGAAGGGGAAGACGAATTCATCGATTACATCATGAACAAGTATGTTCCTGCTTCAAAGCGGAGGAAGTCTAAGCCCAAAGAAGGAGAGACTGAGGATTCACCTGCATTGGAACTCAATGACCAAGAGCAAGAGTATTACGATGAGCTCTCCAAGTCCAAGCAAAAGAAACTCAACAAGCAGATGAAACAACTTGCAGTCCTTGTCAGCGATGGAGATGTTCCCTTCAAGTTTCGTGTGCTAGACTTGCCCATTCCAGATTCTATAAAGGCAACTGTGATCAAGAAGATTGATATGTTGGACAAGATGGAATCCGATGGCGGAGAAGGACATAAGTTACGCGCTTGGGTGGAAGGCTTCTTGCGCATTCCCTTTGGAGTCACAGTTCCTCTTCCAGTCAAGATTGACGATGGACCAAAGAAGTGCGCAGAGTTCTTAGCAGACGCACGCACAACAATGGACAAATCTGTCTATGGAATGCAAGGGGCTAAAACTCAAATTATGCAAATCCTAGCCCAGTGGATTTCCAATCCTGCTTCGGTTGGAAACGTCATTGCGTTACAGGGTCCACCTGGTGTTGGTAAAACGTCCTATGCACGAAATGGAGTTGCAGCTGCCTTGAAGCGTCCCTTTGAATTCTTCAGCCTTGGAGGTGCTGCGGATGCAGCTAACTTTGTTGGACATAACTACACATACGAAGGAGCCCAATGGGGACGAATCGCAGATGCGGTCATGAAGGCACGGTGTATGAATCCAGTCATGTATTTTGATGAGCTGGACAAGGTGTCTACAACTCCTCATGGAGAAGAAATCATTTCTATGCTCGTCCATTTAACAGACCGTTCACAGAACAGTCAGTTTAACGATCGGTATTTCGCAGGGTTGGAATTTGATTTGTCTCAGTGTCTCTTTGTATTCTCGTTCAACGATGAATCCAAGATCCATCCTATTCTCAAAGACCGCATGCAAGTGATTCACTGTTCTGGATACACTGCAGATGAGAAGAAGATCATTCTCACGCAATACGTCTGGCCTCAACTTGTAGAGCGTGTAAAGTTGGACAATGTAAAGATTACAGACGAAGCAATCAAGTTCCTGATCTCCGAGTATTCCAAGGAAGAAGAAGGTGTCCGAACGCTTATGCGCTCTGTGGAAACCCTCCTTACACGGATTAATCTTCTCCGGATTGCCGATGAAGAAACTGCGAAGTCATACAAGTTCTACAAGAAGCTCGTGTTCCCACTCCAAATTACCACGGAACTCGCCAAGCACATCTTAGAAGATACAAATTCAAAACAGGTCAATGAATCGTGGCGCCACCTTTACACTTGAATCCATTCCATTTGAGTCACAGGACATTGGACGATACATGGATCGTTGTCCATCAAAGATGGAGTGAATTCAAGCATGTTTCCTACCAATCGAACTCCCAAACAATATTCAATCGTTTTTTCACGGAACACAAACGGAAGCGAAATCGCCTTCGGTTTGTAGGTTCCAGGTTCCAACGCAACGAAACAATGGAAGTACTTGCGAGGGCTGGAATGCTCCACATAATGAACAAGACACCAGAGTTCACCATTGACTTCAATCGGAACCGCTGACCCACGTAGATGTTGGAAGAACCGAGGTGTTTTATGAGACGTATGGATTTTGAGTTCGTTTCCTTGAATGGTTCCCACTTCCAATGGATTCCAACCATAGAGGATATCCTCGGTTTTGTTCACAGGAATCCAGTTCTTTTCGCATTCATGATTCTTGGGCGACTCAAGCAGGACACACTCCGAATAGGTTCCATTCAACCCATACTTTCCTTGTAACACACGAATCTTCTCCGAATATTCTGCAGTTGTAGCTGTGAAGCAAAGCTCATCCTTAGAATTCGTGTACACACGAACATCTTCCAACCCAAGAATATGTTTGTCTTTCCGAGGAACCTTTACAGAGGAATCGTCCATCTTCGTAGTTGATTCTGGTGTCCAAATCGCATTTTGAGTACGGACTTTATGATTCGCAGAGTATCCGCCATCTTTCATCATATACGATCCATTCGTGTTATCAATGTCGTAGTTTACAAAGCGAACATTGTGGTATGTCTTTCCCTTGTAATCAAAGATACAGGTCGACGTTGGATGATAGTTGTTTCCAAACACATTGCGCAAGACCGGATGTGTTCGAACCATCGCAGGAAGAACAGGAGTATAAAACACCATGTTGTTCTGAACAGTATACGATTGAGGTCCATCCTTCAAAAGATAGTGCATAGAATCGCGAAGTCCTTCACGTTCCTTTCCAACGTAGTAATCGAGAATAGTTGCTTCGTAATCAAACAGGTGAGAATAGACATCGGATTCAACGAACAACGAATCGGTTGGCTTTGGAATCTGTCTTCCTTTTTCTAAATAGAAATATGCCTTGTAATGATCACCTACTTCACGGAAGTGTTTTGTTAATGCGTACATAGCTTCTGCACGATGTGGGTGAAATTTGTATGCACGCAACATCCACGCTTCAAAGCGAATTGGGTCTTTGAGAGATAGATAACTTTTTCCAATCATGTAATGCGAGAACCAAACTTCTTCAAACCAACCACCTGACGCAATTCGTTTCTTGTACATCTTAATTGCGTCTTTGTATTGGCCAAGTGAGTGATAGGTCTGGGCAAGATAAAACATATAGCGCACATTGGTTGGTTCGTATTCCAAACCCTTTTCAAGCAGGTTCTTGTCTCGTTCAAACTTATCCGACTTACATCCTCCATCGTTTTTGTCCTCAATGTAGGCCACAGACTTTGGAAGATCCTTTGTGGATCCATCCCAATATTCATGCGTCACACCGATGCACTTCCAATCATACTCCATGCGAACAAGACGGCAGTTAGGATATTCGAGGTTTCCGTTGACTTGAACGATGGAATATCCTAGTTCGGTAAGCGTTTCTTCTTTCAAGGTTCCTGGAACAAAGACCATATCCGCATCCAGCAAGAGTCCATAGGTCTCCTTGAGGTCCCATTTCATAGATTCAGCATACTCCTTTGCTGCTTCAAAGCTCCTGGTGCGATTGTAACCAAAGTTCTTCCATTCCGATGTAGTGAGAGACCCAGAATGGTGTTGTAAAAACTCTTGCGCAATTTCACGCGTTGTATCCGTGGACCCTGTGTCGTGAATACAAAATCCATCTACAATTCCCACAAGTGCATTCAAACACCGCTGAAGAATCTTGGATTCATTGCGCACCATGAGAATGAGAACAAGCTTCATGCGTCTAGTTTGTTTCAACTCTTGCCCATGTGTCTAAACAAATGAGCACGGATTTTGTAAAACAGACACTTCGTGAGAACCTTGCTCGTGTTCTCGTTCCCCATGTAGCAGACGGTCTCTGGAGCATCTACGACAATGCATTGAAAGCATGTCAACGGAACGGACAACCTGAGAAGACCCTTCAAACCTTTCAGAACTTGTTGACTCGGATTCCTCAATGGTCAGATGAAATGTTGGAACAGGAAGTGGAGCGCATCGCAGTTGCGTCGAAGTGTGATTACATGGAAGATTTGTTGCTCGGTGTATTTGTGAGCTACATTCGTGCCTTTGCGTCTCTTCAACAAGCAGATGCGACGCACGTAGATATTCAATTTGAACGCCCCAGTTTGTCCAAGTTCATTCACATGTTCTACAAGCACTCTGCTCGCAAGTGTTGGAGTGCTGCGTATTTGTTCAAGACCATTGGAGTGTCTTCTGAGCAGCAGGCTCGTAACCGTCGTGACATTGAGACCACGTTGGAGACCACAATGTCAGAGGTGATTGATAGTTTCATTCCTTGGCGTGAGATCAGCAAGGCTTACTTTCATGCTCGTGAGGCAGCTGCAGTTGCACCACCTGCTCCTGTTCCAGAGCCACCGAAACCCTCTCTTCAGTTCGCCGAGAAGAACCATGTCCATGAGTTCGAGACCGACGATGAAGAAACGGAGGATGAATCCGAGGAAGAAGCTCCACCCAAGCTGACACTTGGTGAGGATACAAAGCTGGACTTTGATGACGATAAGGCTTCGGTAAACACTGAGGATGAGTTGGAGGCCAAGCTCAAAGAGGCGGATACGGTTTCGTTAAATCTCTGAAACTCGTTCCACTGTCGCTGAACAAAGATGGACGTTCAAACCATTGGAATTATCGCTGCAGTTGTCGTTGTATCCGTCGTTGTCTTGTATATATACGACCGGCGTTCGAAACAACAGCCAGTTGAGGTCGTGGACGCCGCAAAGCTTGCAATTGGAGCAGGCGCAATCGCAGGCGGTGTTACATACGCCGTTGGCGGCGACTCTTTACCCGACGTTGTTGAGAAAGTCGCTTCCGTGACCGAGACCGCGCAAGAGATGTTCGTTGGGAAGCCCGAGTTTTAGTGCGGCGACGGCGTCTCCCACCATCTTCAACCGCCATACCTGGATCCATTTCTTCGTCTTCTTGAGACGCACAATACCGACGCTCACCTCCTTCTTCAACACCACCTTCGTTCACTGCAATCTCAACGTCATAGTCCCCATTGGGATCGGGCTTATGCCAATGTCCAAACCCAACTAGTCTTTGAAACTCATCTAATACATTCGGATCATCTCGTGCATCCTTCCGAAACACAACAGTTGTGGAAGGACCGCGCGCACTACCATATCCGCAGAACCAAGCGCTAAATATTAATTGATCTCCATTACCTGCCTTAGGGTAAACGTCATATTTTACACCAATTACGAGTTGATCCCAAGAAACCGGATTGTCACACGGCATTTAATAGTAAAATATGATTTATTTATCCCAGACGACCAAACTTCAGATTTGTAATATGATTGATAGCCGCCCAGATGATAAACACCCATGCACTTAACACATACAGCGACGTCCAGACACGAAGAGCTGTTGTCTCTGGAATCATTCCTGCGACCTCAGACGTTGTCAAGGAACCAACTGCGTAGTGAAAGTAATCCAATATACTTGTCGCTCCTCGCAACTGGCCATAGAAGAATACATAGGTAACAAGCGTGAAGAGTATATTCACAAAAAGGGCAACCCCAAGAAGTGAAAGGAATGTACGCATTCGCTGTTTATTCTTCGGTTAGAGATAATGGCACCTTACATTCGAATGGACTACATACGTCGGTTGAAAGTTCAACCAAAGGATGGAGTGTATACGTTTACTTTCGACGAAAGCAATGCAGTGCATGACCAACTTGTAGGCGATCTCGCAATGGAATTTGGACTGGATATGCCTAAAGACGGAGATACGGTGAAGATTACAGTGAAAGGAAAAACGGTCACTGATATGAAAGTAGAAGAAGATCCTGGACTTCCTGGAGGAAAGCGCCGCTCACGACTCAATAAAAAGACACGGCGTACCAAGAGGAAGCGTGGTTACACGAAACGCCGTTAATTTCGCAATCTCACGACGAGGAACTGCATCCTTGCAATACCTCGCAATTGCCTTGTATAAATCAAATCCATGGTAACGGTCGTGGTTGTCACGCTGCTCACGGAACATGACAGAACTTCCATCACTCTGGGTCATCCACTGAATGAAGACTTCTTTCAGCGGATTTCCTTCGTCCTTGTCAGGACCTTCTGGAAACATATCCCAGAACACTGACGTTGCAAACCGACACAAATCAAAACTAGGAGAAGGTGGAATGTGTGGATGCTTCTGTGTGAAGAAGGGTTCCATGTTGTATTGTCCTGCAGCCTCCTCCTCTGGATAGAATTGACTGCTGACAAACTGCTTTGGATCTTTCATTCCGATGAGACGAATCGAAAAGGTTGCGCGGTCAAAGTCAATGATCTTCATGATGTAGCCATAGGTAGGAACCTTGTAGACAACGCCATTGTGACGATAACTAAGATACTCCTTGTCGGTAGACACATACATCACATTGTTTCCGTGAAGGTCATTGTGTGCTAATCCATAGTTCCGCTGTGCATACGCCAATGCAAAGACGATTTGAGCAACCCATGCTGCGTGTTTTTCAGGAGACGTGTGTTGCTTGATAAGATCGTAGTAAGTCCCCTCGCACTTTTCCATCACAGTGGTAATGACAGGAACATTGTGAAACGTAGCCCATGCGAATGGTTCTTCTTCGTCCAACGGTCCTTCTTCCATAGAACCACTGTCATCGCTCGAACAATCACACGATTCAATTTCGTATTCATCGTCATCCGGTTCGGAACTTGCTTCGTCGTCTTCCACGGTTTCATCTTCACTTTGTTCACTCATTTCATGCGAACCAGTGGATGGATTGCTGACATGATCAGCGTCCACATCTTCCACACTCAACAAATCCTCATCGTCTCCAAGCATGACACCGGGACGTTGACTGCGTGTGTGTTGAAACTCTACTTGTGGGTCAGGATGACGAAGACGAAGTTCAAATGTCTTACCGAGGTTGTCACCAAACCACTTCCGGTCTACAAGGTCTTCGTAGTCATCCGAAATATCAATCACATGGTCAGCCGCCATTCCAACGTAGACGCCATACACCTTTGGAAAGTGAACACATTCAGACTCCGACAAGGCAACACTGGCAAGCGCGCCTACGTATCCTGCTGTATTGGGGTTTTGAAGTTTATCTTGCATATCCGATGCGACTTCCTCGGGCTTGGGAAGACCAAAGACACCATAATCACCACGCATCCATTTGAATGGACTGAGAATCATCGTTGTCTTGCGGTGGACTTCGGTGGTTTTTCCTTTGGTGGTCTCAATATGCGTCTCATCCAACACCTTGGAGACTTCTTCGGCAAGCTTTACGCCATACTCGGAAAGTCCAGAAAGATTGTCTGTTTTGAAGAGTTTTTCCAAGGGAGGAAAGAAGGTCTGAGGGTTTTGTAATCCCCACGGAGATGTGTCAACTGGTGTATGACGAGCGAGTTTCATGGAAACGGCGGTCGAGCGAAGATCCTTGCCCATTGTTTTGGGGCAGGGCAATCAAACCTGCGAAATGAACGACAAAAGAATTTTGATGTCTTACAAATAGATGAACTTTGATCTAAGAAAGTTTGATATGAACATGATCAAGGACAGATGTGAGATTGATTCTCGCAAGTCTCCTATGATCGTGATCATTGGAAAGAAGGACACAGGAAAATCCTTCTTGGTGCGTGATATTCTTTACAACACGCAACACTGTTTTCCAGTCGGAACGGTTATTTCAGGAACAGAGGTGGCCAATGAGTTCTTTCAGCACATGGTTCCGTCCAAGTTTATTTACGACAAGTATTCGCCAGAAATCGTGATGAATGCCATTAAGCGTCAAATGATTGTGAAACAGAAGCGCAATCAACAAAAGGCTTCAAACGGTGGATCGTCTAGTTTGGACCCTCGTGCGTTTTTGATTCTGGACGATTGTTTGTATGATGCGAGCTGGATTAAGGAAGAGTCGACTCGTTACGTGTTTATGAACGGTCGTCACGTAGATATGTCTACGATGATTACGATGCAGTATCCACTTGGTATTACGCCGAACTTGCGCACGAACGTAGATTTTGTGTTCATTCTTCGTGAGAATATCCTGGGGAACCGTAGAAGAATCTACGAGAATTACGCAGGAATGTTTCCTACCTTTGAAATGTTTTGCGCGTTTATGGACCAGTGCACGGAGGACTTCAATTGCCTCGTCATTTGTAACAATGTATCGTCCAACCGTCTAGAAGACCAAGTGTTCTGGTACAAGGCATCTGATCATCCACCGTTCCGTCTCTGTGATCAATCGTTGTGGACCGACAACAAACCTTTCCACAGCACAATGTTGGCCGGAGATCAATACAATCCAGACGCTATGAAGAAAAAGAATGCAGGACCTTCTGTATGGGTCAAAAAGCATGAAGGACCGAAGCATTAAGGTATGTAAAATACAAATGGTAAATCCTCCTGGATTGGCCATGTATGACCTGGATAAAGGTTTGACATTTGGTCACCGAGTTCTTGCCAATGTTCTTGACCAAGTCCAACTTCTTGTAAAAAATTCTGCATATCTTCTTCTGTAGTCCCCTTGCGAAGAACAAATACCCATGTATTAAATTCATTAAGGAGTAATTGCTGGAATTTTTCTGGATGAGCGTTGTAGGTTACATTTATGACTTCGATTACATCGTCGTCTATTTCAGACAATTGAGTTTCTTTAGGAATTTCTGAATATAAGATCTTGTCTTTCCAGTTCATTTGCGGTTCCGGAGCAGGAGCAGGAGCAGGTGGCGGAGCAGGTCTCGGTTGTGGTTCTGGAGCAGGTGCAGCTCTTGGTCTGGGAGGAGGAGCCGGAGCTGGAGGAGGGCCTGGAGCAGCTCTTGGTCTGGGAGGAGGAGCCGGTGCTGGAGCTGGAGCTGGTGCTGGAGCAGGTGCAGGGGCGGCTCTTGGTGAAGGAGGTTCTGGAACCCATTCTGGTCCAGTTCCCACACGTGTTTCTAAACACTTCTGTAATTGTTTGAACTCCTCTTGATCTCCTCCTCTATCTGGATGGAACTGAATTGCAGCTTTACGATAGATTTTCTTCGCTTCCGAATCTGTCGCAGCGCTTGCTATCTGTCTGCATGCATCTGGCACGTTACTAAATTTACCACCACGCATTGTGCGACGGCGTACAAGCTTTCGTTTCTTGACCTGAGTTTTACGAACTCGGTGTTTCATTGTATGAAACGCACACTTTATTCACGCAAGGCGCCTTCTGTGGGGTGAACAGGTTTGGCTGCATCTTCCAATGCCTTCTGCTGATTCTCACGCTTGCGGCGTTCGTTCTCCTCCTTCTGTGCCTTAATCTTGGACTCACGTTCCTCTGCGAAGAAGATCTCCTTGTTCGCCTCGTTCTCCTTGTAACGACGCATCAACTCGTTCAACTCCTTCTCTGCATACTCAACCTCAGGCATCAAGTGCTCCGATGGATCCCATGGGAGCCAAGCACCCACCTTACCGATATACAAGTTGTCCTTGGGATACTTGCGCTGGAAGACCTTGGCCATCACCTGCGCCTCTTCCACCGTTGGAAAGCAACGACGAACCTTCACACCACGCACATTGGACTTGAACTCCACCTTGTTGTCGTAACGCTCCTGGAGCTCCTTCTCGTGCTTGAGGAGAAACACCTGATACTGCTCCTCCAAATCTGTCTCACGAATCTCCTTCTCACGCACCTTACCAAACTCCTCGGCATCCTTGAGAAGATCGTCAATCTTGACAGAGTACTTCTTGGACAAGAATGCCATAAAGTGCTCGAGACCCTTTACCTTCCAGTCGTAGTTCATGAACTTGATGAACTCTTCAAAGAAGAAGCGGTTCTTGTCTTGAATGACCTTCTCTGGAGACAAGAAAGACACAATACAATACTTCTGAGTAGGGATCTCGGGGTCCTCATCCAAAAAATCAATTACGTTGCCATCATCGTCGCGAGCAGGAAGAGTTTCACGTGGCATTTATTTGTTTTATTGGTCAGGCCTGTAAACTCCATATTTTTCCGCGCTGTATTTTTGCAATACATGGTCGTTTTACTCCATAAAGATCAGCAAGCTGATATTGTGTTAAGTTATCTATATTTCTTCTAATCTCTTCAACCTGGTCTAATGTTAATTTAGCTTTACCATTTTGTTCTCCTCTTGGTTGTCTTCCAGATTCTAACTTATCGTTCATATTTTCTTGATGTGTCCCCTCACGCAAGTGCTCTGGATTACAACACGGTGGGTTATTACATGAATGTAAAACAAACATATTATTGTGAATTGGTCTTCCTAAATGAAGTTCAAGAGACACACGATGCGCTTTGTTGTTTTTACCATTCATCCTCACGACCCCATAACCATTTAAAAATCTACATCCATTCCATTCTTTACAACCGGTTGCTGTAGTGGTTAATTTTGACTCAAACCACTCACGAAACTCGTCGTTGGTCATATTTCGTTTGCGAGGTATCATTGTTTATCTTTTTATTTTATGCCGAAAGTCGTTTCTACGCACCTATACAAATGTACGATTTGTGGACAACAACTGCCGTTGTGATCCTTCTTGCGCCAGGAGTTATATTGACGTTGCCTCCTTCCGGTGGACTTATGGCAGTCATCGTCCATGCGATTGTCTTCTACGTCGTCCAGGCCTATGTTTCACCCTTCGTTCCTTCTTGGGGTATTTGGGTCGCTTTGTTGGTTGTCTTGGGAATCAAGGCATACGTGAGCCGTTCGTCAACTCCAACCTATTAAAAAATCTTCGCAACTTTTCAATAAACACAATGGAGTCTAAGCCTAAGCCTACTGCCCCTGGTCTGGATCTCGGTGATCTCGTGATGCGCGTCGTGAAGTATGTTTTGGAGGGCCTCGCAGTTGCTATCGCAGCCTTCGTTCTCCCAGGCAAGACTCTCAAGTTTGCCGAGGTTGCAATGATCGGCCTCGTCGCCGCAGCCACCTTTGCCGTCCTTGACATCTATGCACCTTCTGTTGGCTCTTCTGCTCGCACTGGTGCTGGTTTCGGTATCGGCGCCAACCTCGTCGGCTTCCCCCGCGTATAAGCCTAAGTAGGTTTTAATACACTCGCAATTGTTGCAGCAAGTGTAGTCGTCAAAACAACTGCAACATTGTTTTGAGTCAACTGCATTGTGGTCAACAATACATTACAAACTGGACTGGCAGTTGCGACCATCGATTGAGCGAGATCCCAAATCGAGTGTGGAATACAAAGATGGTCAAACGCTAACGATGAACTAATGTGTACACCATAGTTCACCGTGAGTGCAAGCGCAGCAGTTTTGACAGCCACGAGCGCCATTTTCAAGTATCTAACATCTTTCTCTCAATGGATTCTGGCGGCAGCGGGTATCTTGTCCGCTTCAATGGAACATGGCATGTGATCAAACCCAAACCTTACGAACCGGAACGAATGACAACCGATGTAGCTTGGATCCAATTGAAAGAAGGAGTCGATGCGGCCACAGCCTATCGTCGTTGGTTTGAGAAACAGCGTAAACTTTCTCGCCTCCTTCAACAATGAATAACCTGATCCTTGTACTCGCATTGGCAATTTTGGTTGTTCTCGCCTATCGCCTCTGGGAGCCGTTTGTGAACCCACCTAAGCGTGAAGTCCCCGTTGGCAAGGCACGTATCTACTTCTTTTACACGGAGTGGTGTGGCTTCTCGCAGAAAGCAATACCAGAATGGGAGAAGCTGGAACAAGCTCTCCAAACTACTTCTGTCTTTGGAACGACCTCTGTGGAAGCTGTTCGTGTGAACTGTGAAGAGGATCGGACAACCTGTATGTTGTACGAAGTGAACGGCTATCCAACCATCAAGTTAGAGACGAGTTCTCTTCTCCGTGATTATGAAGGCAAACGTACTGCAGAGGCTCTACTTCAATTCCTTCGTGAAACGCTTGGAAAGGAAAGCAAGGCTTTGTGAGTACCCTTCTTCATAGAGATGTTTCTTATCCTGTGGAGTGATGTGTTGAAGAATAGAAATTGACTTCTCATGCAACCAAAGCACATTGGGAGCAGCTGGCTTTCCACGCATTCCACGGTAGACACGATGAAGGAATGTCGCAATCGGCATTTCAGGAAGATCTTCTTTGCGAATGGCTTCCATTGGATCGGAAATGTGAATGACAAGGCAAGTCTCAGGAACAATCGATTCCAAGGATTCTAAAAGAACTCCACCATCCAGATAGACATCAGATCCCACAATTTGAGGAGTATAGACGATAGGAAGACAAGAGGAACATTTAATGGCTTCTAAGACTGGAACCTTTCCAGACATGATCGTACTTGTATGGGTCGTCATGTTGGATGTTAGAATACACAACTTCTGAGGAGCATCCTCAATCAACTTTCCACGAAGGTCCACATTCTGTGCCGCAAATGCGCGTAGAAGTGTCTCTTCCAGAAGGTCCATCGTAAAGAATCCCTTCTTTTCCACAAGATTTCCAAAGTTCTGAAGCCGTAGAGTAGGAACAAACTTGTTGAGGTCAAAATGGTTGTCAAACATATCTTTAATTTGCGACGCTTTGAGGTTGAACGCAACTGCGGTTGCGACGATCGATCCCACAGAAGATCCATAGATACCATCTGGAAACTGTAGATTTCCTTTGAGCGACTCCAAAGCAGCAAGTGCTCCTACATGAAGTCCACCACGAACTCCGCCACCTCCGAGTGCTAAACTTGTATACATTATTCTGTTCGTATACGGTAAGCATGCTGAAAGCTCGTGATGTATGGGAAGAACAAGAAGCTCGTCGTGAACAACGAATGGCTGCTATGCGTCCAGTCTTAGCACAACTCTACGCTCGGATTCGCCGCCAAGCAGTGCATGATGCGAAAGCACCCTATATTGTGTATGAAGTTCCCAACTATGTTTGGGGCTATCCATTGTTTGATATGCGTGAAGCTCGTGAGTATTTGATGAAGACATTGGAAACCTCTGGGTTTCAGGTTTGGGTTGTGGATGAGAAGTATCTGTTCATAACGTGGATGAAGACTGCTGGTGGACGTGGACCGAATTACCGTCCTCCTTTGATTACCAATTACCGCCCACAAGTGTACGATCCAACGACTCTGGGGAGTATGCAAGGGCTTCGGTAAAAACGGAATTGAAAGCTTCTAGCTTACAGACACCATATGAACTGTCAGCATGGCGACATTGAAATCGACGATGGCGAACGCGTTTGCACTTGTTGTGGCGCGATTCTCGGAAGCTATATTGACGAAGGTGCAGAATGGAGAATTTACGCAAACACGGAGGACGACCCCTCTCGCACAGGCACAATTACATCCGAACTTCTACCGAATTCTTCCTATGGTTCGATGATGATGAGAAAGCGTATGCCAAACCAATCTGAAGAAGCAAAGGCAATCGCAAAGTTGTCTGCCTGGTCTTTCTCCAACCATGGAGAGAGGTCCTGGATGGGAATCTTTGATGCGATCCAAGCGACGGCTCTCCGTGCGGGTCTCACCAAAGCAATTATACTGGATGCCTGTGGTCTGTTCAAACTCGTAGAAGACGCACAGAAGACGAGAGGAGAAACTCGTCGTGCTTTGATGGCAGCAGCGGTCTTCACTGCTTGTCGTCAAAACAATGCAACTCGGTCGCATGAAGAAATTGCGAATCTGTTTCATGTAAGTATTCGTGCGCTGTGCAAAGGATTGGCTCGGTTCGCAGATGAGGAATCCTCTGTCCTGAACACACAGCTTGGATTGGCGGAACGTATGTGCGCAGATCTTGGCTTGGCCGATACAGACCGTGATAAGATTGTGAGTATGCTTCAAGGTCTCCCTGAATTAGAACACACTCCTAAGACAATTGTAGCAGGCGTTCTTTCGATTGTATTGGGAGGTCAAATTCCAAAGGTAGCAGAAGTCTCTGGTGTATCTACGGTTTCGATTCGAAAGATTGTGGAAAAACTTAATAAGGGAA
>JACCDX010077138.1_pt1 | contig 22741 bp, 19 predicted proteins | sample 7449681 | NCBI WGS metagenome assembly JACCDX01 (sample SAMN15323450, study PRJNA562643) | freshwater metagenome | isolation source: river surface water | place: USA:Blue River Watershed | collected 2017-08-18
CTACACTCGAATACCCCTTCTCCTTTCTTCAAAATGGGGAGTATCCCAATCATGCGGATGCCATTCCAGGATATGCCGCGGAAGATGTGGGGGATTTCCCAAACAACATTGCCGAATACTTCTGGATTCGTGAAGGAGAAAACGATGAACGACCTTGGCTGTGCCTGTGCCGTCTTACAAACAACCTCTATGTCTTCTACAAGGGCGAGTGCGACTACACGGGATTTGATTGTCAGGGTGACATGAAGATCTATGCCGCAAAGGACCCAGCCATCCTGTTGGAACGTGCGATGACCCAACAGGAAGTTCACATGTATAAAAAAGATGTAGGGAATGTGTAAGTTTAGTAGTAGAGTCCGACAGCTCGCATCAGCGCCTTTCCGTACAGGTTATCACCCATGATTTCATCCTCCTCATTGATGTATCCACTCAGGGGTTCTCCACTGCTTTTTGCGGTTGTGAAGAATACCAGATGGGCCTTTTTGGCTTTCACGGCATCCAGGATGGAACGGAAGCGTGCATCAAGTTGGTAGCGCTGACCGATGTAGGCATCCAGAATGGCAGGGAGTTCAGACTCCCACTTCTTGGCATCGAACTTGGCACCGATCTTTTTCATTTCGGTTGCCTTGGCGGCCTTGCGAACTTCATCCCCTTCGTCTTCTTGCATGGCATATTCCTCTTTTTCCTTGAGAGCGCCTTTCTGGGCGCGGAGAGTTGCATACTGTTGGTGGATGGCACCAGTTTCCCCAAAGAGGGTGGGGCCGAGTTCAGGTTTGTTCGAAGCAACCTTGAACTTCTCGGCAGCCAGGGCGGCTTCCAGAGATGGATAGAGGGTGTTGGAGTCGCGGTCCTTCAGAGGGAAGGGGGCATAGGTGGCGAGCCAACGACGCCATCCCTTGTCTCCGATTTCGAGATCATCCTTGAGTTCGGACTTTTGATAGAACTTGTAAATGGGTCCGGTTGCCTTGACAGACTCTTCCTCCTCTTCATCCTCCTCAGCTTCCTCTGGCTCTTCTTCGGCCTCCTCAGGTTCCTCCTCAGGTTCCTCCTCTTCCACCTTGGGTTTCTCTGTGGTTCCAACAGGCTCTTCAATTTCTTCCTCCTCCTCAGCAATTTCCATGTGTGGTAGATCCTCCATATCCACTTCGACCAGATCCGTATTCATCTGCGGCAGCTGATCCTCCACAGGAATGACATTGGGAACAGGAGCTTCTCCTGTCGGTCCTACAGGTCCCATGGCATCTTCACGAGCCTTCTCCGACAGGGCCGAGGTGATACCAGGAGCCATGTAAGGAATCTCGGCTCCCGTGGACCGCCGCTTGAAGATGAACCAACGATTCAGGAACGAGAAGTCGCGCAGTTTGGGCGACATGGGGAAGTTGCGGCCACTCCGAGCCGCCATCTGATAGCTCTCTGAAAACAGAGCAGTCGAATGTTGGAGTCCCATTGCCGCCAGCTCCTCCGCATTCAGCAACTCGCAGCCAATGGCCTCCATGCGTCCTTTCAGATACTCCCAGGATACCAGATACTCGGTGTAGGCCTCCCCAATGGAAATGAAGGACACATCAATGGGCTTTCCAAGGCTTTCATCCGTTGCAGGGAGTGCCTCGGATTCATAGCGCTTGACAATGCTCCACACATCCACTCCATCCTCCTGTCCGCGGACAATGCCACCCACCGGTGTATTCTGTAGGAGCTTCTGGACCGAATCGCCATCAAAACAGCATCCCACAAACAGTCCACCCACACGCAGAGTTTCCGACACATTGCGGAGCCATCCATCCACGGTGGGACGATCCTTGAAGAAATAGTGGAGGGAAAACATACACGAGACGACGTCAAATCCATCCGCGGCCTTCCCTTTGAATGCCGCAGCATACGGGGGCACACCGGCCTCCTCGGATCCCCACAGGCACCGCAGCATGGAACGGTCCATGGGACTCTGACCGGCCCCTCCATCCGCCAGACGCTGACTGGCATCCGCCTGGACGAACAGCATGGCCGGAATTTTGCCATTCTGTAGGACAGTCTGATCCACGTAGCGGCGATAGGCACCGACGGCAGGATCTGCCAGGTTTTTCTCGGCAATATCGGTTCCCAGTACCCACTCCACCTTGGCAGCAATCCATTTATGGATATCACCGGCCATTCCCACGGTCATGTCGTAGACGGCGGCACCGGGCCGCAGCGAATGACCGAGGAGGATGTTGGATTTGATGTATTCATTGTGGAAGGAACGGAGATTGCGGACACGATGCAGGTCGCGTGCCGGTGCTTTACGGACATAGTAGGAAGCGGGGCCGACTGGGCCAACCACCGCGCTCGTTGCCTCGGCGGTGCTTTCTTCCAGAGATCCGGTACGAATCATGTGTTCGGACACGGGGTTGTGAATGGAGGACCAAATGGATTGGGCGACCCAATCGGCATTCATGGTGCGTGCCAGGATGCCGCGTTGGATCCGCTCCGTCTTATCCCACCGAACCCGCATGGGTTCCCAGCGCCATCCGGCAGGACGCTCTGGATGGTAGGACATTTCCACAATGGTGCGCGATTCGATGGGATCACCTGTAGGACACCGCAGGACTTCATCTAGAACGATGGCATCCGAGGCACCCGCAGGATTAGTTGCACCGGCATTGAGCGCCATGTAGCACACGGAGGCCATGGGATCCGCTGGTTGGGGTGCAAACTCTACGGGACGATATTCACCGCGTTGCAGACTTTCGGGCAGTGGTTTCTTCTGCAGGATCGCATCACGGGGATTGGCGAGAGCAGGATGTGTGTTGGAACCCACAAAGAGCCGCAGCGTTTTATAGCGTACAATTTGGTTTGCATCTTCCTGTGTACGAACATTCACAAGATCGGCACCGGTTTCCTTATCCTTTTCGACCATGACGAGGAAGTCAATGGTGTTTTCGGAGGCGGGTTTCCACTTGAACTGGGCCGGCCAGCTTGACTGCAGTTTCGGAAGACCGGCATTATTTGGTGTGAAGATAAGGCCGTCGCTGTGGTAGGGTGGGTCCACCTTGAGGCGATCCAGAATACTGGCGGCCTCATGAAAGATGCCATTGACATCGGTGCGATCCATGGGTGTGAGGAATGTTTTCATAAAGAGGGAGAGTGCCTGGGATTTGGGGGCCACCACAGTTCGCTGGGCGTTTGCCAAGACACCGATCGCCTCTGAGAGAGCCTGGTGTCTGCTTACCACATTGGTCTCGCCGCGTATCAGGAAGGGGCGACTGGCAACATCTTCGCCCTTGCGTCCATTGTAAATATCAAAGGCGTAGAAGCGGGAGACTGCTTCCTTTTTGGCATCCTGTCGGACCCATTCGCCATCCAACAGAGTCCCCGCCCATTCGGCAGCCACCTCTTTTTGCAGACGCAGATCGGTTCCATAGACATTCATGTTGGTATCCACGAGGAACAGGGCACCCGATTTGGCGACCAACAGAAGACAACGTTGTCCGTCGGCCTTGTCCGTCACATTGTAATCACCTGCGCGCAGATTGGGGACTTCCTCGCCTTGGTCCGGTAGAACATTGGCGCGTTCCAAGGTTGCCGGTTGTGGGCCGGGAAACACACCTACGTCTGCGCCAGTGAGAGCAGCAATATACTCCAGTACATTCTTCTTGGTGGTGTTGCGAACCAACACAAAGGACCGCTGGATTCCGCGAAGTACCGTAGCAATTCCGACCAGAAGAGATTTAAAGGTCGCGCCAGTGGTTGCCTCGACTTCGGCTTCGTAGTACATGGGTTGTTTTGCAATTTCGGCGGCGGTAAAGGAGGCCGCGGGAATGAAGTCGCCGCGAGGGGATTTCTTGTTTTGTCGGACCACGGAGAGATCAAAGATGAGTCCCTTGTGCTGCAGGGAGGAGAAGGAGTAGCGTTTGATGTAGCGGAAGGACTTGGGTAGGGAGGCCCAACGGGAGAGGGCATCGCGCACACGTACATCATCCATGGAAAGGGGTAGTTCACGGCGCAGTTTGACACGGACACCATACTCGTCCCAGTCGACTTCGGTGTTGGCACCGGCACCTTGTTTGCCTTTTAGGACAACATGGAAGGGTTTGCCGAGAAGGACATTATCTTTGCAGAACTCTTGGATAATGCCTTCACCGACCAGGGTAAACCGGAGTCCGCCGGCGACCATAATGTTGAGTTTGGCGGGCTGGGATTCCTCGCGCAAACCAAGGGAACGGAGGTGTTGGACGACCTGAAGCCACTGACTCAAATCAAGTGTCTTGAAAGTAGCTTCGAGTTCCACATCTGTTCCGGATTCCCATGTCTTAAACAGGGTTTCCGCAGCAGATGCAGCATTCGGGTGTAGCTCCAGGGACATCTTCTCTACTTGGGGTATACCTTGGAGAGTACCGTCGGCTCCAACATCAATTTTGCCATACCAATGCATCTAAAATATGATATAATGCGCGACCTGAAAACGAATACTGAATACAATGTATACCGCATTCGCCCAACATTTTCATGAAACCCGCCACAAGCCATGGCCTGGTGTGGTGCAGTTTCTCGAGTCCTTACCTCCTTCGCGTATCTTGGATCTTGGATGTGGGAATGGAAAGTATTTGGGGATTCGAAAGGATTGTCAGATGATTGGTTGTGATCCCTGTGAGTCCCTTGTACGCATCGCACAATCCCAACATCCCTCCGTTGATGTCCTGGTTGCCGATGGATGTTCTTTGCCATTTCAGGACGCATCCATGGATGTTGTTCTTTCGGTAGCCGTGTTTCACCACATTGGGTCCGCGAATCGCCAGGCCTTCTTAGGGGAAGTGCGACGTGTATTGGGTCCACAGGGACTCTTCTTTGCAACTATCTGGGCTCCTTCTGCCATCCAGACAAAATGGATGCGTATTTCTGGAGAGGGCCCCGCTTGTTATCGCGTTCCATGGAACGACAAGTATTCTAAACAGGTATACGATCGTTATTACTACATTTATACACTGTTGGAAATTCAAGAATTATTCGGTGCGTTCTTTGATATTTTAGAAATACACGAAGAATGCAAAAATTGGTATATTCGTTGCAGAGTACGTTAGATGGGATGTTGTGGCGTGTTTAATACAACTTTTCCAAATTGTCCTGAGACCGATTGAATAGGGAACCTTATGTGTGAGAGTACACGTCCAGCCTTCAATCGCCAATCTTCTACCTGCGAGCCCAGAGAAGTACATGTCTTTTTGCGAAAAATAAATTCAGTCTCTGGTGCATTCTCGCTCCGTTTCACTGCAAACTGATACGCTTCCTCAAATACAGAGGAAGGAATGGATACTTCTGTTTTTGTGGATTGATCCAAAAGAATTAGGGTGGTCTCCATCTTCTTATAAATCTATGGAGACCAAAACGTCTAAATACCCTCTCTTATAAACCAAGCCTCATTCGCATGCGGGCGGATGCAAGAAATGCCGCCTTCTCAGTTTTCTTGCAGGATGGCAGGGACACACCCATTTTTTCCGCAACGGATTCCAGTTCATCAAGAGAAAGCTTTTCGAGACCGGCCACAACCGAGTAGGGTGCGAGAATGCGTGTATCTCTTGTAATTTCACGGTTTTGCAAAGGAGCACCTGAACTTCCTACATGAAGGAGAGGTGGTGCGGTCCCCTCTTTGTCGGCTGCCGGCCAAAGCCCGACTTCCTGTGGGGATTTCCAAACTGCCAGACGAATCCCTTTGGCAAGACACACAAAGTCCAGAAGGGCAGAGGCCTCCTTTTGCGTCCAGATGGCACCCCAATCAAAGGCGGATTTTGCATGTAGACGACTCCCTGCTGCTGCACGGGGAACCAGGAACTCGGATAGCTTCGTCTTCGTCCATCCACGGGAACGCCCCGCTTGTTCTTTATATAACACATCCACCATGGATTCCAACCGCTGCGCTTCCGCACACTCTAGGGAAATACGAACAGGGGGTGTTGCAATCGCATACATGGGATCATGGTGTTCCACTCCAATGCAAATGGGATCCATAGACCCTCTGGGGAAGTCCGGCTTCGAGAACTTTGTGGTGGGGGGCGGTATAATTGTAGTGGTGGAACCGACAACAGATGCAACAGGCGGCACAAGACGTACAGTGGGCGGGGCAGTATTCGGTGGGGTGAGTGCCGCGGGCCCTACACTCCGTGTGGGCGGTGGAATGGAATCCTCGGAATCGGATGAATCTACTTGTTGATGAACGGGTACCTTGGGCTTTACAGGAATTTTCACCGATTCCACTACAATCGGTGGAATTGTAAAGGAAGAAATCGGTGGTGGTGATGTAAGACGAATCGCCTCTAGTCGAATCCCTTTATGCGGATTGGACTGCATAACATCGTGTAGCTCTTGAAAGGAAACCATCCTTAGAGAATTTCAACGGAGAGAGGAGTTTAGGCAGTTGTATGGGTGGCTAAGGTGCTAAGTAGGCAGTCGCGGTCCGACAAATTTTGTCGATTGGTCGCGGTAAATAGCAAAAATCGCTCCAAATCATCAAACACGGTCTGGGGAAGTGATGCAATATTCACAAAAATCCCGTTCTGATTTTCTGAAAATGCCACCTCATGTTTTTGTAGAATACGGACAATCTCAATATACTCTGGTTTTGTAAGACCTTTCATATTCTCCAAAAACTCTTTTCGACGCCCATACTCCTCGGTCGGTAGCTTTTCACCGGGTGCGTTCATTCTATTCTTCGAAAATTCTTTAAGACTCCTCTTCTTCCTCAGCCTCTTCCGTCTCTTCCTCAATCATTGGTGGCAGAGATGCATCTTCCATACGCCCGACCGCCATAATAAATGGGTCATTTGTTTGAAAACGACTGCGATCAATGATAACCTGCAGGGTATTTCCTTCCTGGATCTTGTCAAATGCATCCACACCGATATGTAGGTCGCGTGGCATTAGAATACGAATAGCGTCATCAAAGATTGCATAGGCACCCATACGATTTACCTTGATGACCCGTGCTTTTAGGACAGACCCCGCGGTTGGATACAGAATTTCACAGGAAATCTTGCAGTCAAAGATGAGATTGCCCGTGAAACGTCCATTTTCAGCGGCACCCATACTCCGAGCAAGAAGTTTGAGGGAACCGGGTCGCACAAAGCCATTGGCATTGCATTTCCCTTCATGCGTTTCCCGTAGTTTGGTTTCTAGAATGGACTTGATGCTTTCGGCATCCGTCACAAGATTCATCTCAGAAGGGCTCAGGGCGACCCGTTCATCCACATACATGGTTTGATAGATGGACGTCATATTGGATATTCTATGATGGAGAGCTATTTCGTGCATCTCAACTTTTTGCCAAGCCCGGTTGGCGTGTGGGTGTTTATAAAATTCGTAAGGAATCCACGAGGGATAGGAACCAGCGTTTTCCTCCGAGGTGTTGGGTTTCCATCCAGCGCAGTAGGAATTCCATGTAGGGGCAAATCTGTTTTTGGGCGAGATCTTGGACGTGTACGAGGGTACCCGTCTTCGCCCGCTTGCGCGATTCTTCTTCGGAAGGTCGTGTGGCGTCTGAGTCTTCCAACAGGAGTGCAAGGATAGGATGGTCCTCTGGAACATGTTCGCGAATCTGGCGTTGCACCAATGTCAGTCGTTCCCTGTGATTTGGCAGGTTACTCGTGTTGAAACATTGGGCTCCCTTCCAGCTACCGTCGGCCTTATTGATTGTCTTAAAGAGAACATTCTGTTCCTTGGGATTGTATGTGAGGAATCCAAAGACGGGACCAGTGTCCTTTACTTTATCCGGAACAGGCCCAACAATTTCGGCAATGTCCTGAGCTAAGTTGGAGGGACACAGGGTCGGTTCTGTATCCCCTTCAAAGAAACAATAGACAAGGAGTTTCTGCTTTGCCTTGGGAACCAAATTGGGTGTATGAAACCCCGAAATGGCGCCACGGAAATACTCAACGGGTTGTAGGGATTTTGCAGCCTCCTGTTCGGTCTCCGCGGGACCATGCATCGTCCATTGACGGAGCACCGACATACGCTGTTCGAGAGTCCATTCATGATCCATCCACCATTGTTCGGCAACTTGCAGGACACCCTGCAGCGTCTGGAAACGATGATACACCCAGCGCCATCCTTCGAAAAAAGCACCAGCTGGAACACCTGCCGGTGGTGCAATTGCAATCTGGAGACCAGTTGGGAAAATCTTTGTTGTGAGGTGCTCCATCCAGCCACGAAGGGATTGAATCGTCTCCTGATACAGCGAACCAAGTGCAACGGGTGCCACTGGAACTACCGTTTTTTCTACAGTCTCTTCCACCTCTTGCGGTTTCTCGGTTGCCAACAGTGTCTCGCGTGGTAGATCCATCGTCCGTGGAATACGTCCAAAGGCGCGTCCAAATCGCATTGCCATCGGAATCTCATAATCCGACACTCCGAGGGGTTGGAATACGAGATATCCATGTTGGTAATGCAGGGTTCCACGGACTCCGTCCTCACGCTCTACAACAAACCGCGGATTGTCTAATAAAGTACGGATTCCCATCGCAGCAATGTCCCAGGGCAAATCCGCATACATTTGTTGGAGAGAAGGAATGTCAAGAGCCACCTCCTTGCGAAACCAGGAACGCAAAAACTCCTCACGGGCCTTCAGACGACGCCGTGCATCCTCCGGCTGATATGTGGAAATATTAGCTGCCCCCTCCTCCTTTGCCCCACATGCATACTCACAGGTTTCCATGAAATCACATATGGAAGTGTAGGGCTTGTCTTTAGGATCCACCACCATCTGCTTGCCCTGGGAAGTTTGAATGCGCCGGCGTGAAAGGCCCCGCAACATGATCGCATCACGATTTGCCAAACAATCCCAGGCAGCAATCTTAATGATCCGTTGGACCTGGCCGATGGGGATCGCTTTGCGAGCAGCCAAACGATATGCATATAAGTCGGCAGTTTCGAACTCGGGAATCATGTTGGCATGCAGGTAAATCGTGCAATTCTGTTCTTCCTTGGGAAGTGCCGCATGACTGCAATAACGTACCGCGCGTCCAATGACTTGTTCGATCCGGTTCAAGTGATACCATCCATCCAACAGGTGATTCTCACGGATGCACTTGAGATCGAGGCCTTCGGCGGTAATTTGGGAACCCAGAATCACTTTGACCTTGCCTCCACGGATGTCAAACTCGCTGCGGAGTGTATTGGCGTATGCGAGTGTTCCTTTGAAATCGGGGGTCAGCGTGTCATCACCGGTCAGAAGGATGAAATTGGCGGGTGCAAAGGTGTGACCTTCGTGGGCCTCGCCTTCGCGCGCAGAACAGAACGCGCAGGCCCGCGGAACGGACGGACCGACCAACAGGGGTGCCGTCGATCCGTCGGAAAGAACCCGCGTCCAACCTGCGAGTTCCAGGGCAACTCCAATGGGAAGTGCTCCCGATTTCACATAGCGCGAAAACACGAAACACATACCTTTGGCATTCCCCACTGATTCCACAATGGCCGCAATTTTCGGGGCGTGCGAGGCCAGTCCTTGCGTTCCCAACACAGCCTCCACTCCCCCTTCTCCCGCCCAGGTAAATTGCCGTGTACGTCCGGTCCGTTCCGTAAAATGCGAATCCCATCCAGCAGATCCATAGGTTCCATTGGGAAAGGTTATGTTGGAAGTCTGGGTAGCCTGGTCCAACACGAAATCCGACAGGTCCTCATCTGCCTGATCCATACGAGCCTGACTCAATACCCTATGAAGCGTTCTGCCTACCACTGTTGTCTCAATATCCGGTTTGTGAATCACAAGTGGCAACATACTCAGGATTTTACGAATCGCCGGCGTCCAGGTGACTTTGTCTTCGCGCCGTGAAATGGACTGGGTCGGATATCCATCAAACAGGGTTTCACGGGCTGCCTCCTCGGGTGTAATACGTAGAGGGAAGGAAGCGGGATTCTCACCGCGCATGTAGGAAATATAGCGGCTGCATACTCGTTGTAGGGCCGCATGGCCGGATTCTAACAGCATTCCCTCTCCATTGAAGAAATCACGGGGTTTCAGAAGTTTCCCTTCATCCTTCACATCATTCAGTAACAAGAGATTGAGTAAAAACAGGATTTCGGGGGCAGTGTTATACATGGGGGTTGCCGTCATACACATCAGTCGTAAGCCTTCGCTAACTGTGAGAATCCGACGAAGAACGGGTGTGAGTTTTTTGCCTTCGGCGGCATCCACGGCGGCTCGTTGGACGGGGGATTCTTCTGCACCAATGGTAGCATCCTCCCGCAGAACCTGTGTCATTGCAACCGGCGCACCTTCAATATCGCGCAAGTTATGGGCCTCATCAATAATCAACAGGCAATCAGAAAAGAGTTTGTGGAGAATACGATCTTCGGCATCCTTACGTGCGGCACCCTCCATTGTTTTCGGTAGTTCCCCTAACTTTTTAAGAACCCAATTGGCGAATTGTAGGTACCCCATGATGCGGTACCGTTTCCGAATGAGTTGTTCGGCATCCTTTTCAATGACAGAGCGATCCTTTTCATTTCCATTGCCTGCCAGGCGCAAATAGGTCATACCGGTACATTGCGGGCTTTCCCAACTTTCTCCACGCAGTTGTGCCATACGTGGTGCGAGGGGAACCAGACGATCTGGATCAAAGATGGTACGACGGAATCCGGATGCGATGGCCTGCGGACAAAGAATGATGACGCGTTGGGAAGGCATACTTTCAAGGAACATTTCGGCGACCGAAATGGCGGAGCAGGTTTTACCAACACCCACTCCGTGATCCAACAGGAGTCCTCGATAGGGTGTCATGGGGTGTAGGAAGCGTGCAACTAATTGTTGGACGGCCGTTGTGTCAAATGTGGTCGTGGTGGACCCACAGATACCTTCTGGGACAGTTCCAGATCGTAGATCGGAGAATTCGGTTTTTGTATAGAGACGTGTGGTGAATTCGGGATCCATGATGTCAGGATATAGGCCTGCACGACGTTCACGTTCGGTACTCCAGGACGATGGGTAGACGGCCTTGCGACGCATGGCTTCAATGAGTGCATCACGTGCTTCGATGGAATTGGGATCCACCTGTTGGGACCAGGCTGCTAACAGATCCGCCTCAGATCGTTTTGCAAAGGATTGCACGGCCTCCTCTTTCGGAGGGGCTTGGATAACAATCTCCATCTCTCTGTTGTACTGTCTTTTTTTTCCGATATTTTCTGTAGAAGATGCCTCGTCTGTTTATGTATCGCCAGATGACCGATGGGGGATTTGCACCCCATATCAGCAAATATGGCTATCTTACCCTTACCATTTGCAAACCGAAAATTCGGCGTTCGGCGCAGGCCGGCGACTATGTGTTGGCGCTGGCAGGGAGTTCGCTCAAAGAACTGGAGAAACAACCAGATAAATATCGGAAAGTCTCGTATATTTATCAGGTCAAGGAGAAAGTTCCCATGCGGAACTATATGAATTGGTGTATGACACATGCTCCCAACAAGATTCCCGCGGAACCTAATTACATGGGGGATTGTCAATATGACGCAAATCTGCTGTGGAGAGAAGGACCCCACGATCCCTCCCATACGAAGCGGAATCTTTCCGGTTGTTATTCGGTAGTATCCGACCATTTTGGCGCATGGACGTTTGAAAACCTGTATTCACTGACGGATGCGGATCTGGCTGCCATGGGGTTCACCGAGGAAACCCTGCGGGGTGTCAAACGGGATCACCGCGTTCATACACTCACACCGGCACTGCAGGCCTATTTGGAAACCCTGATGGCAGCAGCACCGAAAACGGAACGATCTTTTCTACCCGAGGAAGAAGTGGGAGATCATGTAGATCCCATCAACACCGAAGTGAAGAGCGTACGGAAAACCTGTAAACGTCGACGATCGCGTCGGACTAGGAATCAATCAAGGCGTGGACGCGTGTAAGGAGTGTGCGTTTTTCGGGATTACTGGGTCTGATTTTGGCAAGTGCTTCCTCATACGAAAACCACCCAATATCCCCCACTTCCCTTGTCTGGACGCGATTTTCCACATGAACTTCCACTTCTTCATTGCAATAACCAACATAATAAATATGCTTATATTGAATATTGTTGGAACCCGTGTATTCCTCGATTTGTGGAGGTAGTTCTTGGATACGTACGAGTTTGGAAGAGACACCGGTTTCCTCCGTAAATTCACGGAGCGCACAGGCTAATTCGGACTCATGGGGATTGCGGCGACCTTTGGGAAACCCCCACTCGGGTTCCGCCCAATCGGTGGATACCTCGGCAATGTAGCGTGCCAGTGTCTTTCCTGAAATATCACCGGTTGCCCGAAAGGTTTCAAAGGTTCGCTTGGCTGATTCCTGTTCGAGCCGAAATTGCCGTGTATTCTGATAATTCCAGAGACGGGACCAGAGATCTTCAAACGGTTGTGTGGTAAGCCGCCGCAACTCATCGGTCGACATGGAATTTAAGAGGGTTTCAATGTAGGTACGATTGGAAAGAGAATATTTTCCCCGTAGGAAGTCGACGTATCCGAGGGAATCTCTACGACGAATCAGAAGATATTCGGGATTCGCTTCCTTGTATCGTACAGCAATTACTCCATAAGAGGATGTAGGTTCTTTACAATCCCGGAATGTATGACCTATTTTTCGACAGTTGACACACTCCATGGCAAACTCTTAGTTCCCTCTTCGATTTCCATTCTTTACATGGTTGCGTAGCGCCGTGCTTGTTGCGGTTGCGGTTGCGGTTGCGGTTGCGGTTGTGGTTGGGAAATCATACCCCTCAATAAGATGAGCGAACAATACGCAATTGCAATGCCGCCCGATGTGTGGGGGCCCATTTTCTGGAATGCTATGCATATTGTATCATTGGCCTACCCAGTGAATCCTACCGAGGCAGAGAAGGCGGGGGCCAAGGCATTTTTTGAAAGTTTAGCAAGTGTATTACCATGCCCTGTCTGTCGCGAACACTACAAGGAAAAAATCGCCGCCTCACCGATTGCCCTGAATTCAAAGGGCGAATTAATTGTATGGGTATGGGAAATCCATAATGAGGTCAATAAAATGCTGCAAAAACCCGAAATGTCAATGGAGGATTTCCTAGCACGCATGAAACATCTGGGTAGCCAATCTACCACAGTGGATTGGACCAAGGTCGCCCTGGCAGGAACGGCGGGACTCGCAGTTGGTATTCTGGGATTCTGGGCCTATCATAAATACCGTAAACAATAAAATGGTCTAAACTTATAAATGTGTTAGAATACGAAACAATATGTTGCATATTCAAACGGCGGTCGTAAATAATCCACTCTTTCTACAGCTGCAGTATGATACTCTGAAGTTTTTTGTGGAGGGTGATTATACATTCACCGTATTTAATGATGCGAAGCAATTTCCGGATTATTCAAACTTTGGTGATCCCTCGCTTCACCGGCAGATTCGACTGACATGCGAGCGTCTCAATATTCCTTGTATTGATATTGCAAACGACCATCATCGATACAGCCAATGTGCGGCAACCCGTTGTGCGGATGCCATGCAGGCCATGTTGGCCCATCAGCGACAGAATCCTGCCCGTTATCTCTGTCTGGATTCGGATATGTTTTTGATTGATCGCATGCCGACGGCGACATATGACGGTTGTGATGCAGCGGTCGTACCGCAAGTTCGATCGAATGGATGTAGGGAATTGCGGTATTTCTGGAACGGCCTGTACTATTTTGATTTTCCTCGGCTTTCCAACACAGATAGGATGGATTGGCGATGCAACGATGTAGAGGGTGTTTGGACGGATGTAGGAGGGGGCATGTGGTCGTTTTTGGAATCCCTGCCAACCGATCGTGTCTACAAAATCCCACATCTCTCTTCCTGTCAGTGGTCCTCGCTCCCCCGTCATTTGGATGCGCGCTGGGAAACCTTTTTAACCCAGGATACACGCAATCAGGGTGCCAACTTTTTCAGCGAACTGTATGATGGCAGATTTCTCCATTATCGTGCAGGGGGGAATTGGGAAAAGCGGAATCCACAGGAGTATGTGGCATCCGTAGGCCGTCTTCAGACGGTTGTATACTCGATTTGCAGGGCCTAAACTCCTACACGTTCTGCCAGCTCTTTTTGTTCCGTCCATTCCTGTAAAGCCATTCCCTGCTTTGTCATAGCAGGATTCCATTCATACAGGGTTTGCATATATTCATCGGGTTTAAAGGACAACCAGGAAAAGAAAAAGGCGAGCACAGGTTGTTTAATAAAGTAGGGAATAATGGGGAGGAGGGCATAAAACCGCGGCTTCTTTCCCTGCCACCAGTAGCGATATCCAACCACATAGGCGATTACGATGGGAAAGAAGAGAAACCCGTAAATGGCGTAGAGTACACGGAAAGGCCATGTACGATAGACATTTAGATTAGTAGCCAGGTGGGCTCCATAAATAGCCCCTGCAAATACGAAAAAGTAGAGTAGTACAATGGCGGTACTACCCAGTGTTTTCCCTAGGAAGCGACCCATGGAAAATTCATTTTGGGCGGCTTGATCGGCGGCCCGTTGGGCTTCTTCGCGCTTTCGTGTGGCTGCATCCTCGGCCGCCTTCTGTTTGGCGGCTTCCTGGTTCTCTTTACGAGCGGCTGCATCGGCTGCCTCTTGGGCGGCGCGGGTACTTGCAGCATATTGTTCTGCCTCGGGATTGTAGGTCAACTTATGGATTCCAAAGGCCACCTGGTCTGTTATATTTTGTAGCAGACTCATGGCGAAGGTAAAACTCTATTTGTTGGTAGGATATTCCCTTTCCTAATTTGGACTAATACGTATCTTTTTGTTGGGAATTTGGGTTCATGAAAGGACGATAATAGGCACCGAGGGGGTCTGCGATGCCAAGGGGGAGCGGGGATGCTTCGGTCAGCGTACAGGCTTCTTCGGAGGCAAATTGATGGGCGGGTGCACATGCATTGGTTCGTACACAGGTACGTCCCAAAACAGTTTCGGATACCAAACACCATATTTCGGGTTTCCATACACGTTCTGGTGCTTGTGGCGGTTGTGGTGGTTGTGGTGGTGTATCTTCAAATCCGGAATGAATCGAATTAAGAAAAGGACTTGTAAAATACCCCTGCACGAAAAGACCGACCAACAGAACGAGGCTTACATAAAACGGCCACAGTGGGATCTCCATTCTATTCGCTGGGTCTAAAAGAGGGAATATCCTCACCCGAGTAGAAGATGTCGGGAGGACTCATAGCGCTTGTGAGTTTCGGCAATGAAAACACAGTTGTAAATGGAAATCCACAAATGACCTATTTCTATAAGGCATTTATAAGGCACACCCATTTTTCCATTGAACCCATTCAAATTCCTGTGGATGGTCCTCAGCAGCTGGGACTCGATGCACCGATCCTTGTCAAAGCCCGTATTCCTCGCGATGGTGATCTGTTGGCGGATTTAGTTTTGCGCGTAGATGTTCCAGAAATCTATAGCAAGGCATATATCGAATATGATGAGGAGAATAATCCCGTGTTGACCCGGACAACACAAGAGTGGAAATGGGTGCGCCAATTGGGTGTACGCATGATTGATCGTGTAACATTTCTTGTAGGTGGTTCGAAAGTGCAGGAGTTCACATCGGATTGGATTGCAGCACGTGCCATGTTGGATAAAGACCAGACGGAATACCAGAAATGGCGTACGATGGTGGGGGATGTTCCAGAGCTGTTTGACCCTGCGAACGGAATTTATGCGGATCCTTCGGGCGGGTATCCGAATGTTGTGGCGTGGCAGACCCAGTCCGTGCAAACCAATGCGCCCAGTATTCCTTCACGCCGCCTTCGTATTCCGCTGGGTCTCTGGTTTTCCGATGCGATTCAGAATGCCCTCCCGCTGGTGGCACTCCAAACACATTATGCGGAAATTCAGATCCAATTGCGCCCACTTCGGGATCTCTACACCATTCGGGATCCCAGTGGTGTGCGCCTGCGATACGGATACAGGTCGCAGACATACTTACCGAGCGATCAATATACGTCGGTGTGGAATCCTACTCTGTTGGGACCATTACCTCCTACACTCAATAACTTGTATGGTTCCTATGCGGATCCTACAGGAACCCCGCGCTATTTTTACACGGATATTTCGGGTTCCATTCCTTCTTCGGATGGATGGCCGATGAATCTGTCGCTGGAAGGTTCCTTCGTCTTTCTGACAGATGCAGAACGGAAAGTATTTGCAACCAAGCCGTTGTCTTATCTTGTACGCCAGGTGCAACCTTTTCAGTTTCCAGGTGTTGTAGGAAAGTCGCGGTTCGAAGTGGACGTCCATAATATGGCAACGCGAGCCGTCTGGTTTGCACGGCGATCCGATGCCGTTCCTTTCCGCAATGACTATACGAATCTGACAAACTGGATCTTTCCAACGGGGCCAGAACGTCCCTACCCGTTGCCACTGACAGGATATCCCTCTTTAGCGGGTGTAGGGCGTTCCGGTTTGTTGCTGGCGGGACTGCAACGCCGGATTCTCCGCGGGGCCACCTTTATTGCCAATGGAACACCCCTGTTTGATACACAAGATGCAGACTATTTTCATCAATATGTTCCTTATCGATACCTGAAAGGAGACACAATGCCGGCGGAAAATTTTGGATTAGCCGCTCAGTTTGAAATGTGGCCCCTACACGTCCTGTCATTCGCCTTGGATGGATCGGATCCTGTGCAACCCAGTGGAACTCTCAATACAAGCCGCATTGACAAACTGCAGTTTGAATTTGATGTAGAACCGATTCCTGTTGGAGCCCTGTATACCTACGATGTTGCACTGTATATGGAAACAGTAAACTTCTTGGAAATTTCCAGTGGTATGGGAGGTCTCAAGTTCGCACTCTAATCAACCTTTATACAACACCATTATTTAAATATTAATTAAAAATCAATATTTAAAAATAATACAAATGAATCCGATATTTTACACACCATAATGAGGAGATGCACGTTGGAAGCGTGTGACCCACCAGCTGTCGTGGAAGTAGGGGGGAGTTTGGTCGTAGGACTTGCTTTCAATCTTGCTACTGGGCCCTTCACGGTACAGAGAATCAATTTGTGGGTAGGACAGGGCATATGCATAGTATTTCAGGCGAGATACCATGCCTTCCATGGGTCCTTTTACATCTGCAAGAGTTCCCTCTTTTGTCATCAGCTTTGTCTGTTGATCGGACAGCACATAGACATGGCCGAAGTTCAGGGCAGGAACATTGGTAAACTGACGGCGAACAGCCAGATTGCCATTGATGTACGTATCCATATTCTGACCCTTCTGGACGATCACTAAATGGAACCACTTACCAACCGGTACATTAGGAATCTCCACATAGTTGGATTCCTGTGTATTTACATTATCTGCCACAATATTCATGTAGATTCGCAGAGTGTTTTCATCAGCACGTAGGAATACGCCAGGAGCCATGGTGCGCAGAGGATTTCCAAGCGTTGCCTCCTCACCCTTGTACCATACATGGTAGAATTTGGGTGATGTCTCCTTAACGGTATATGATTTCGGATCTACATACAAATACATTGAGTAGGAGAGCTCAATACCATTCACTTCATTTTTAGAGGGGTGCACGTAGGTCTTGCTTTCGGTAGGAAATTGATCGACGCGTTTTTTTGTTTGAATCGTATTTTCCACCAGTGTTGAGGACAGTCTGGAATACTGGCGAATGCCTTGTACCAGACTTTCTAGCAGCATGATGATTGTGTGGATGACAAGCACAACAATGACTGTTAGAACTAACTGTGGGATGAGACCATCCGAATTCAAAAAGGAAAGAGCTCCTTGTGTGTATCCGCGGAGGGAATCCATTTCTACTAATGGGTCGGAGATTTGCCAAACCAATAGAGGGGAACGATTCGTTTGGTAAAAAAATAGTTAGTAATTTATGCATATTTGATGGAAATTCCAATTTTGCTCCATAGGTAGTCCAGGAACCCTACAGTAGAGTATGGACCGCTTCGGTATTTGGAGTAAATCTGATCCGGGGTAGCGGCATATGATGCAAATTCAACACCGCTCATGAATCCGTCATAACTTGATCCAGTGTGAGCGAGGGTAATTTGTTGTTTACCGTCTGGACTTATATTTTGAATACTAGGCAGGATACAGGATCGTGCGAGCTTTCCATCCACATATACATCCAGAATTTGTCCGTTGACTGAGATGGCAACATGGACCCAGCGTTGTAAATCGATATCGGAGACATCACAGGGGGTCAGTGCATCCTCGGAGACTGGTGGGCTACGATCCCCGTTTCTCATGACAAGTGTGTCTGCCATGTTTTGTCCCATGACCTTTCCTGCACGCACTACCATTTGGGGTTTGCGTGGGTGCAGATAGGCTGCCAGTAAATACTCATTTTCATCAGTATCAATCAGAGCAAACAGACTCTGATATTCGGTCGTTTGGCTGTATTTATTGATAAACATCCAAAAACTAACGGTGTATTCAGAGGTTGCCCGCCGCATCTTGTCATCCCCTTTAGAACCATCATAAATAACAAGTCTTCCCTTCTCATTTTTCAATACGTCCATTGAATATTGGTTCTTTAGTAAGATGGAATCGCGAGAATAGGCATCGCGATAATACCTATACAAATAATATGCAAGGACTACAATTGCAACAAAGTATAACACTGATACAATTGTACTACGATTCGAAGCGAAATAGTTTCGTGCCCCGTCCATCTTCTACTCAGGAGGGAAATATTTCAACAACGTTGTTTTCAGATTGAAATCGGAGGTTTCTTTAGCACCACCGGAACCCGTGTATTGTAGCCGAATTCCAATTTTCTCGGAGAGGTAGTCATAGAATCCTTGTTTTGCATAGGGTCCATTTAGATAACTTGCATACAGTTGGTCCGGGGTAGCAGCATAGGCGGAAAAGTGTATACCGGAAAGATATCCGTGGAAAGAATTGTTGCTAGGAAGAATTTGGAGGACTTGGGACCCTGCTGGGGAGGGTGCTTGGGGTTTTGGCAGTACACAAGAGCGGGATAATTTTCCATCCAGGTATACATCCACAATCTGTTTATTCACTGTGACAGCAACATGCATCCAACGATTTAGTTCAATATCCACGATATTACAGCTATTTGCAGAATCTTCCTCAGTAGGTATGTTGTTGACCTGGCCCCTCCATGTACCCATTTTTCCACCTCCAATACGCTCCATGTCTGGAACATTTGCACCTTCCTGATCTTGTAGGCATCCCACATGTACGAACATCTTTGGCTTGTTGGGATGTAGGGCAAATACTAACAAACACCGGACATCACCATTTGCGGTTTTATCGCTGTCGGTGAGTGCCATAATACTTTGGTATCCAGTTTGTCTTTCATTGAAGCGAGTTATGTAGATCCAGTAGCTGAGCGTGTAAGGATCCGTATCCGAAGCACGGATTCCTGATTTTCCATCACTCAGTGTGATAGAGTACTTATCCACCATGGAACCCGCAGGGCGATCTCCGACAATCTCCAATTTGGAAGTCATAAGATCCTTATCATAATCGGTTGATTTCTTATAATATAAGAAAAGGTAGTATACCAGAATAGCGAAAGCAGCGAGATAAAGGACATTTAACACGCTGCTTTGATTGGAACTGTAAAAATTCCGAACTTGGTCCATTTTACTAAGGTTAGGCAAAATCATATTCCACATAATCGGTGGGACTTGTTTGAAGAATAAATCCGCAAATTCCAGTTCCAGTACATAAGATAGTACTAAACCGGTCTAAAGCTCCAGAGAAACTTAACGTAGGTTCAGGGACGATAGGGCGACCGCGTGTATCCGTATTCGTCTTGTAGTTTTCCAGAATCTGTTGGGAAGAACGACGGGTGGGCCAGAGTTGTACCAAACTTACCTGGGCGTTAAAATCCGGAGATCCATTGAGATCCATGCCACTGAACAGTGTAATCGGGACATTGTCGAGAATTGCAGAGGTTGCCAGTTTTCCATTTAAATAGATATCCAGACTACGACCTTCCACTGTAATTGTTATTTGATTCCATTTTGCCAGATAAAATTTAGGTATTTTTACAGTACGGATGGCATTGGTGCGAGCACGCACAGTGGCACCCTTGTGGGTATGGGGATCGGCCTGTAACACGTCGACAATACATTCTTGTTTCACGGGATTTATTGTAATCCCCATGGTACGCCCAACCTTCATAACATACTCTAAATTATAACTGCCATCGTAGTTGACGGGGAGTTGATTTAGTACATCGGTATCGACATATAAGAAAAAACTACAGGTTATATTATTGGTAGTGGTTTTTGCGATTTGTTCGGCAGTTAACATGGGAATCCATTTTTGCTGGTCCTTTCGATCCGAATTAGGACCTATATTGTAGGGACCCAGGGAAAGAACTTCTTTGGGTTTCCGACTGTTGAACCATAGAATAAGTGCGATTGCCGCGACAATGACTAAAATTGTCATGGCAATCATACGACGGGTAAAAAATCCGTCCGTGCTTCCAAATGCATCCATCTTAGTGTGGGTGAAGATTAGACCCTTGCCGTATTACAGGGTTTCGGTCCTTTAAAAACAGGTATGGTTCCACAATATGTTTGTAATGTCTTGTGGCTCACAATATCATTGAATAACCGGAGATTCTGTACTTGGGCTGGTAGGGGAACCGGTCCGCTCAGACCAAACCATTCGCGCCCTACATCCCTCGGTATACCCTCCAACATTTTGGTGACTTCAAGCGAACAATTCAAATAAATCTCCACATACCGATCTATCACAACAATACCCAGCTGAAATGGCTGGTCCATGGGAATATCCGGAATTCGTACAGACTCCCTGTAATAACTTACACCATTCTCTGTATCAAAGAAGAGCAGCATATCATTTGTGTAGGGGTCTGCCATTATACCGGGATTCATACGTGTTGGAAGTCCCTGCGGTATGATATCAAGGGCATTCGTTGTATCCACTGCCTGCCGATCCACATCGGAGATACTGTCGCCCAAAAGGGGCGTATTCACTGCAAAACTTGCAACTTCAGGAGAACCTCTGTGTAAAATGTGGCGATACGGATTCTCTCCCTCTGCTTGCCGAATCACACGTGTGTTGTACCATATCATTTCCACGAGCATCGTGTAGCGTGTAAAAGACATACCGGCGCCCACTTCACTTGTATCAATACGGAGCGCCACCTGTGGATCCGGACTTTTCCAAAATACAAGTGATTGGCTGCTGGCCGTCCGTGTCGCAGAAGAAAGACCTGGGCTTCCCGCCATAACATACACAAGGATTCCTACCAACATAACAACAAGGAGACCAAATAGAATTCGACCAACACCCATGTTGGAAACTGTGTCTAGTATAGACATCCCTCTACTATGAGATGCCAGCATTTTTCAATGCTGTGTAAAAACCACGATCTGCCGATTTTGCCATAAATGTTTTCAATGTAAATCCAGTCTTCTTCATCAACTCGAAAGGGGATTTTCGCAGGTCCCTCTTGTCAAAGGTATTGTTGGAATGACAGAGGACCAACATAACCTTCATGGGGTCCAATTGGGCCAGTTTCTCTGTATAACGGTTTGTGAATTCCACCTCCTCTGCATACAATTTGGTCTCATCACATGGATGTGATGTGGCATATTGCTTGGTATATGCCATGGTTCCAAACGTCGCGTGATTCGGTGCATAGGGGCCTACCGCCCAAATCGATCCGTCGTCCACATAATACAAATGATTCCGTGAAGATCCCACAAGACTTACACCACGACTTCGCATAACAAAGACCGCATGGGATACGCGCGTAGGCATATAATAGTCATCGTCGTCCATATTGACAAGGAGTTCGCCACGCGCCATCGCATGCAGTCGGTTGCGTTTTGCTCCAATTGTGAGTTTGTTATCAACCCGCTGATACTGAATCTCCAGGCGACCTTCGGCTTTCCAGGCGGCAATTAGGTCCTCCACCCCCTCAGTCCCATCATCAAGAATCACCCATTCCATACGCCCAAGTGGGTATTCTTGGGCGAGAATGTAGGAATAGAGACGTTCCAGAAAGGGTCGCCGATTATAGGTGGGTGTCAGGATAGAGACGGGAGGCTGCGCGGCTGATTTAGGTAGGGAGTGGGGCCACATGTTTGTCATATCCAACATAACCGGAACCTTAGGTTTCCTCGGCTCGCTGCGGAATTTAAGGCCGGAAGAAAATGGGGATACCTAGATGTCCGACGAAAATCGACAACATTTATGGAACTTTTTTTCATGTTTTTTTGCCAATGAGCTGTCCGCCGTTTCAGAACGCGCCCAACAACCGGATTGGATTAAAACACCCCTCCTGCCACATCAACAATCGGCAATTGCGGCGGCACTGCGCCTCGAATCCTCCAAAACGGGTTTGCCTGTTGAAAAACTACCAGGGGAAGAACACGGCGGAACACTGTACTCGCATTACGGAATTTTAGGAGATCGTGTGGGTGCGGGGAAATCCCTTATCGCCCTTGCACTCGTTGGATTCCCAACACCCGCCTCCCATTCCGTCGATTATACATGGCGGAATTTTAGTGGAACCTACATGGATAACTATGTTGGATTCCTGCGGACACGACCGGATCCACCCACCTATCGGCATATCCCCCTGTCCCTCTTTGTCATACCCCATGCTCTCATGGGACAATGGGAGGCCTATGTCGCCCAGGACACCCATCTGAAAGTGTTCTTTGTACGGAAACGCAAGGACGCCACCGAATGCCATTTGGAAACACTGGTCGAACAGGGATACCAGGCCATTGTCGTCTCGGCAACCATGTGGCGGGA
>JACCDX011877413.1_pt1 | contig 22741 bp, 19 predicted proteins | sample 7449681 | NCBI WGS metagenome assembly JACCDX01 (sample SAMN15323450, study PRJNA562643) | freshwater metagenome | isolation source: river surface water | place: USA:Blue River Watershed | collected 2017-08-18
CTCGGCATTGGCGCTGCGCTGCCTGCGGCCACCACGCTGACCGCGGAGTACATCCCGCTGCGCTTCCGCACGATGGCGGTGACGACCGCGATCGTCTGCTACCCGGCCGGCGGCATGCTGGCGGGACTGGTGGCCGGGCAGGTATTGCCGACGCAGGGCTGGCGCGCCTTCTTCTTCATCGGCGGCGCGATGCCCATCATTTATGCGGCCTTCCTCTTCTTCGCGCTGAGCGAGTCGCCGAAGTACCTGGCCCGACAGTCCTCGCGCTGGGAGGAGCTGCGCGCATTGATGGCACGCATGGCGCATCAGGTCGAGCATGTGCTCGAGTTTACGGATGGCGTGGTTGATTCGGTCAAGCGCGGCAGCGTCGCCGAATTGTTCCGTGAAGGCCGCGCGCGCGACACGCTGTGGCTGTGGCTGAGTTTCTTCATGACGCTGCTGTCGATCTACAGCGCCTTCAGCTGGCTGCCGACGATGCTGACCACCGAAGGCTTGTCGCCGGCGCTGGCCGGCATGGGCCTGACGGCGTACAACTTCGGCGGCATCATCGGCGCGATTGCCTGTGCACTGGCGATGACGCGCTTCGGCTCGCGCTGGCCCATGATCATCTGGGCGGCGATGTCGGCCATCACGGCGCTGGGTCTGAATGCAGTCAGCATCACCGCGGATCCGCAAACTTTCCTGCTCGGTCTTGGTGTGCACGGCTTGTTCATTACCGCATTGCAGTGCGCGCTGTATGCACTGTGCGCGCACATGTACACGACCTCGATCCGTGTGACGGGCACCGCATCGGCACTGGCCTTTGGCCGCTTGGGCGCGATCCTGAGCTCGTTCGCCGGCGCAGCGATGATTACCGCCGGCGGTGCGACCGCCTATCTGAACCTGCTAGGCGGCTCGATGATCGTGACCGTGCTCGGCCTGGCGATGATACGCAACCATATACAGCCGCACTGATGGCCAAACCTGAAGTCGGTCGCTGCCCGGTCGATCATGCGGCACTGAACGTCGCCTCTGTTTGCCCGGTCAGCGCCGGCGCCGCCGCCTTCGATCCGTTCGGCGACGCCTTCCTGCAAGACCCTTCGGGCAACCTGCGCTGGGCGCGTGAGCAGGAACCGGTGTTCTTCAGCCCGGAACTCGACTATTGGGTCGTCACACGCTATGACGACATACGCGCAGTGTTTCGCGACCATGACAGCTTCAGTCCGTCGAATGCGCTGGAGAAGATCACGCCACCGACCGATGCGGTGCTGCAGGTACTGGCCAGCTATGACTATGCGATGGCACGCACGCTGGTCAATGAAGATCAGCCCATGCACCTGGCACGCCGGCGTTTACTGATCGAGCCTTTCAGTCCCGCCGCTGTGCGCGCGCACGAACCGATGGCACGCCGGCTCGCGCGCGAATACATCGATCGCTTCGCCAATGACGGCAAGGCCGATCTGGTGAATCAGATGCTGTGGGAAGTGCCGTTGACGATTGCCTTGCATTTCCTCGGAGTCGACGAGGAGGATATGCCGCTGCTGCGACAGTATTCAATCGCGCATACCGTCAACACCTGGGGCCGACCCGACGAGGCCGAGCAGCTGAAGGTCGCGCATGCGGTCGGTCATTTCTGGCAGCTGTCCGGGCGTATCCTCGACAAGATGCGGGCTGATCCTTCCGGCCCTGGCTGGATGAAGTTCGGCATAAGGCTGCAGGCCGAGCATCCCGAGATCATCACGGACTCTTACCTGCACTCGATGATGATGGCCGGTATCGTCGCCGCACACGAGACGACCGCGAACGCGACGGCGAATGCCATCAAGCTGCTGCTCGAACACCCGACCGCATGGCGTGAGCTGGCCGACGACCCTTCGCTGATACCGAATGCAGTCGATGAATGCCTGCGACTGTCGGGTTCGATCATTGCGTGGCGCCGGGTGGCGCTGCGCGATGTGAAGGTCGGCGGCGTCGCGTTACCCGCGGGCGCGAAAGTCCTGATTGTCATGACTTCGGCCAATCACGACGACCGACATTTCACGCAGGCCGATCTGCTCGACCTGCGCCGCGAGAATGCGCGAGATCATTTGTCCTTCGGCTTTGGCCGGCACCAGTGTATGGGCAAGAACCTGGCGCGGATGGAGATGCAGGTCTTCCTCGAGGAGCTGGTGCGCCGGCTGCCGCATTTGAAATTATCCGAGCAGCGCTTCAGCTATTTGCCGAACATTTCTTTCCGCGGGCCCGAGCATCTGTGGGTGGAGTGGGATCCCGCGCGCAATCCCGGTCGTTGAATCCGAGACGCCGAGGCCGGCAGTTGAAGCTGGTCGCTGAAGCTGGCTGATCAGGGCGTCGTAACCGGGCTGCCAGCGGAGGCTGGCAAGGATACCGACTCCGAAGCGACGGATGTCTTCATCTGCTCGTGCGCCACCGTGCGGGGCACCTCAGGCTGTATGTCACGACGACCCAGCACCAGGTGCAGCGGGAAGGCCGCCATCACGATGCCGCCGACGATCCAGTGCGTCAGCACCGTTGCATCGCGCCATTCTTCGCTGCCGTAATACAGCATCAGACCCGACAGCATCAGCAGCGCCATCACGGCCAGCATCACGAGGCCCGAGAGGCGGTTGCGGCGGGCGATCCATGCCACGCGCAAATGACCGGGCAGGATCGCGCCGATCGCCAGCAGCGCAAAGGCGGCGCTGACGCCATGCACGACCAGGTAACTGTGCGTCTCGGCGCCGGGAATCTCGACACGCAGATCATGGCGCAGGAAGAACAGCAGTCCTGACAGCGCGCAGACGCTGAAGATCAGGTGGGTCGGGATGCGCTGCCAGCCGGGCAGGCGGCCGGCACGGCGGATCTTGGCTGAGTTCATGAGGGCTGGATGATCAGGGCCTGCGCGCCATGGCGCTGCAGGCAGGGATGATACGGATTGCGCGACAGCGCCAGTACCTTGGTCAGCGCATCGGCCACAGCACAGCGCGGCGCAATGACGGAATAGCTGGCGTCATCCAGCACAGGCTCGCCACTGGTCGGATTGACTAGTGCCGATACCCAGCCAGACTGGTGCTGTCGCTTCGAAAAATAGGTGCCCGAGGTCGCGATCGCGCCGTCGGCGAGCGTGCCAGCCTCGCACGCGTGGTCGGGCCGGGCAGGGTGGCGCACATGAATGATTTCTTCGGCATCACCGGCAATACGCAGGTCACCGCCGGCATTCACGACCACACCGCTGGCGCCGGCAGCCAGTGCCGCCTCGGCCGCCTTGTCGGCCGCAAAACCCTTGGCGATGCCGCCGAGGTCGATGCGAATTGCCTGCGCGCTGGTGACGCGGTCCGCTTCGTCTATGCTGAGGTGAGCTACTGAAGACTGCGTGTGCGCCATCGAGTCTGGCGGCAGCATGCCCCAGCTGGCAAGCTGGGGTGCAATGCCGCAGTCGAACAGGCCATCGCTGTCATGATGCAGCGCCAGCGACAGGCGCAGCACTTCCGCGGTCCACGGATGGACAGACACGGGTTCGCGGTGAGCGCCGGCGTTGATGCGGCCGATATCGGAATCGGCATCGAAAGCCGTCATCAGGCGCTGCACGGTTTCCACCGCAGCGAAGGCGGCTTCCGTTGCTGCGGCAGCCACGCGCGGATCCGCATGTCGGGCATCGATCCCGACATAGGTACCGAGCAGCGGCCGCATGGAGATCACTTCTGGACCTTGAGCGCGATGTCGTACATCACCATCAGCCGCTTGATGCCGTCGGTCATATGCTTGCATGACAGCGTGGCGCCGGAGATGTTCTTGATGTCCTTGTTCAGCTTCAGCGTGGCATCGGCACTTTTGCCGGTGAACTGGCTGCGCCAGCTGGCCTCGGCCACTTCGTAGCCATAGGACTCGACGTATTCCATGATCTCGATGCCCTTGATCGTGCCGTTGGCGTTGATCGCCAGCGCATATTTGATCATCTCGTGCTTGCCCAGCACTTCATCGATGATGAACCACTCGCCCAGATCGGTGCGCCATACGCGCTCGCCCTTGAAGGGCTCGCGCACCGACGACAGTTCGCGCATCTTGTCGCGCTGCGCTTCGGTCAGCAGTACTGGCGACAGTGTCAGCTTCTGACCGGGGAAGAGGCGATGCTGTGCTTCTTCCATGCCGACATTGATACGTGCGCCGGCCAGCGCCGGGGCCACGATCGCTGCGACGGGCAGGAACAGCAGCGCGGGGGAGGGCGTCCATTTCATGGCAAATCCTTCGCGGCTTACAGCGGTCGTCCGAATTTGACGATGAATTCGTTCTTCGTATGGCTGTCCCACACGCGGCCGTTCGAACACTCCGCATCGCCCGGCGCCCAGCACATGCTGTGGCCCTTGGGCTGGTAGCGCCACGCGGCGGTCACCCACCATTCCTTGGTCGCGTAATGCACGTTCGGGCCGAAGAAGTGCGCGCGCTGGGTCTGGGTGTTGTAGCGGTAGCCGTCGAAATCATTATGGAAACGGTACTCGAGACCGGCAGTCCAGTTGTTGGCGACGCGGTAGGAAACGCCGAGCAGCAGGTCGAGCATGCTCTCGCGTCCGATCTCGGTATCCCACTTCACTTTCTCGATGGCCAGGTTCACGTTGGACGCCACGATCAGGCGGTCGTCGAGGAAATTCGACTGCAGCAGCACGCGTGCCTCGACTTCATCCTTCACCGGGCCGGTGGTGAGTTCACCGTACAGGCCGACGCCGACAGGGTCGACGACCGGATTGCTCAGACGCCAGATCGTTTCCAGCGACACGCCATCGACCCGGCCTTTGCTGTACGGGGACGTTCCGGCATTCGGCACCAGCCAGCCGGCGGTCGAACCGTCCGGGTAGTTCTGGTTGGCGCTGACGTAGCTGGTGTTGATATAGCCGGCGATCTGGATGTCATCCGTCAGTCCGTACTCGAGCTCGGTGCGCGCCTGCCAGAGATCGTATTTGCCTTTGGCCTGACCGCGGTTCAGTTGCAGCCGCTGCTCGAACTCCAGCGTGCCCTTGGGCTGCAGGTCCAGCGTGTAGATCCAGCCGAACGAGCCTTCGCCGGCATGAGCCGGGATCTGGGCAAAGATGGAAAACAGGGCGGCGGCCAGGGCCGGCTTGAGGCTGCGCATCGTGGACTTTCTTGATATTTTGGGGAAATTGCCGTGTCTGGCATGTGGGTATTCTAAACGCGAATTATTATCACTTGCAAGTACGAAATGTGCACGAGGGAAACTATTTCAGGCGGGTTGACCGGGTGGACTGGCTTGCAAACACGGGGGTTTTCAGGGGCGGGACTTTCCGAATTGCCGGCAACTCAGGCCAAGTCAGCGCCCGGGGAAAGCCGCCTGCCACAGGCTTAGCGCAGGAAATGCGATGCGGTCTGGTAGAACGCGAAGCTGACCACCCAGGCCAGCGCCAGAGGCCAGGCCACGGCCAGCGCGGTGAACGCGGCACTGCGCGATTCATTGCGGATGGTGGCAATGGTCGACAGGCAGGGTGTATAAATCAGTGCGAACAGCATGAAACTGTAGGCCTCGATCCAGCCCACCTGCTGCGAGACCAGCTGCACCAGCTGATCGCCGTCACTGCCATAGATGACGGCCAGAGCTCCGATCACGATTTCCTTCGCGACGAAGCCGAACATCAGTGCAATCGTCAGCTTGGGATCGATGCCCAGAGGCCGCAGCAGCGGCTCCAGCCAGCCGCCGATAACACCGGCCAGACTGTCGGCGCTGCCCGGCTCGACGCCGGCCGGCAGATTGGTCAGCACCCAGACCAGCACTACGCCGAGCACGATGAAGCGCGTCGCACGGTTCAGGAAGTGGCGCACTTCCTGCCAGCCGCGCAGCAGGATCTGGCGTACGGTCGGGAAGCGGAATGGCGGCATTTCCAGCACGAAGGGATCGCGGTTCACATAGCGCTGACGGAACAGCAGCGCGGTACCCATCGCGGTGACGATGCTGGCCAGGTACAGCGAGAAAAGCACCAGCGGCGCTTGCTCGCCGCTAAACAGCGCTGCGGTGAAGAAGACAAATACCTGCAGCCGCGCCGAGCACAGCGAGAACGGGATCACCAGCATCGTCAGCCAGCGCAACCCGCGCGAGCGGATCACGCGCGTGCCCATCAGTGCCGGCACATTGCAGCCAAAGCCCATCAGCAGCATCACGAAGCTGCGCCCATCGAGACCGAAACGCGCCATCAGCGCATCCATCAGGAAGGCCGCGCGCGACAGATAGCCGGTGTCCTCGACGATGCTCATGAACAGGAAGAACAACACGATCAACGGCACAAAACTGGCCACCGTCGACAGGCCCGCATAGACGCCATCCAGCAGGAAGCCGTGCAGCAGTGGCGGCGCCTGAGCCAGCGCCGGTTCGAGCGCGCCTTCGCGCACGGTCGTGAACAGCCAGGACATGCCGTCCTGCAGCGGCTTGCCAATCGCAAACACGCCTTCGAACAGCAGCAGCATCAGGCCAAAGAAGATCGGCAAGCCCAGCCAAGGATGCAGCAGTACTTTGTCGAGCCTTTCGGTCAGCTGGTGGCTGGCCTGGACCGGCATGTCCACATGGTGCTGCAGCGCGGCGTCGATGTCGGGTAGGTGCGCATTGTTTGTCGCCGGCACGTGGCGTGCAGCCCCCGCCAGCGCCTGGCGCAGCTGGGCGTGCAAGTCTTCCATGCCCTGGCCATGCTTGGCCGACAGCAGGCAGACCGGGATGCCGAGGGATTGCGACAAGCCATGCACATCAATCGAGATGCCCAGCGTGCGCGCCTCGTCGGCCATGTTCAATACCGCAAGCAGCGGCCGCCCCAGTTCGATCAGCTGGCCGAGCAGGAGCATCTGTCGGTCCAGCTGGCAGGCATTCAGCACCACGACCATCAGGTCGGGCGACTGGCTTTCAAGGAAAGTGGTGACGACTTTTTCGTCTTCCGAATAGCCGTGCAGGTCGTAGATACCGGGCAGGTCAACCAGTTGCACCATGTCGCCGCCGACCAGCAGCCGCGCGGTCAGCAGTTCGACCGTGATGCCCGGCCAGTTGCCGACCCGTGCATGGGCGCCGGTCAATCGGTTGAACAGGGTCGATTTGCCGGCGTTGGGCATGCCGAGCAGTGCCACTTGTTTCATGGCGCTGCTCTCAGGGCGTGGCGGTGTTCGGGGAAACGCTGATGAGCGCGGCCTCGGCAGCCCGAAGGATGAGCTCGGTGGTGCCGATCCTTACGTGGATGGGGCCGCCGAAAGCGGCACGGCGGATGACTTTTACCGCCTTGCCGACGCGCATGCCCAGCGCAACCAGCCGCTTTTGCAGCTCGTGATCGACGTCCAAGCGGACGATGGTGGCGCTTTCGCCGATGGCGAGCTGACGCAATAGCAGGGAATTCAGGGGCTTCAAGGGCTTTGTACTGGCCGAGATGAGAACAAGTATTGTTTACGTGATTCTACATCGAAATATCCCGGCTGCTTGGGCTCCTTGCTGCAGCCAGACACCGACCCTGACACCGGCTGCGCGTCGAGGTCGACAGCGGCGGGCAATCTGCCGCCCCATGCCCCATGTTTCAGAGGTTGCCGTTGCGGCAGGCCGCAATCTCCAGCCTGACCAGGCCGGCGAAGATGGCCGGACGGCAGCTCAGTTCAAAGTCTTGCCGGTATTCCGAAGGCGGCCGCCAGCCACGCTTGCGCCACAGGCTTTGCACATCAGACCGGGTGTGAGATGGGGCCGTGGTCGGGGCTTCACGGGTGTCGGCATAGGCAAGGGCAGTGCTCATCGGTGGAACTCCTCGTCAGGACAGGCGCCCGGAATGGGCGGCCTTGCTGGCTGCAATACTGTATGGATATACAGTAAAAGTCAAGCCTGGTCGGATTACTGTGCGCTTTGCGTGCTGCGCAAGCCGGCGCTTGACCCGCCCCGGGCCCGTTCGCGATCCACGCATTCCAGCGTCATCCGCCAGAACTCCATCCCGTTGCCACCATATTGCTCGGGCAGATTCATGATGCGCAGATGGGCCGCCTCGATGTCCTTGAAGCGGATGGCATTCATCAGCCCGCGCTCCTGCATTTCCAGATAAGCCGCACAATTTGCGCCAATCTCGGTCTGGCGCTGATCCCTGGCGTGCGCGCATTCGTGGAAATAGATGAAATCCCACATCGCCGCCATCACCTGCTTGCTTTGCTTGTACGCGACGGCGTCAATCAGGATGGTCGGCTGGCCTTGCGGATCAAAGCGCACCACGGCCACCGCCTTGCCGAGTTCGGGGTCACGTTCGGACGGGGTCTTGTAATCCACCCAGCGTTCGGTCGCGGTACCGGCAGTGTTGTCACGATTGAACTGGCATTGCACCTCATTGCCGTCGGATAGCGTGAAGGCGCGCGCGGGATGAGGCGCAATCAGCGCCGTCAACAGGGTCAGCAGCAGCGCCATCAGTGCAGCCTGTGCGATGGGCTGCAGTGCGGCCGGCATAAAAACGCGCGCGGCCTTCGCCTCGGAAAGCGCCGCTGCCGGTCGCAACACTGGTGTCTGCGTCATGCTCAACTCCCGATGCGCATTGCGCACCTGCCTGAATGACAACCCGTCTGGCGATCTTTTTTTGTTGTCCCGGAATCGTAATCGGAAACGGCAGCGCGTGCAGCGCGGTCCGGCGCCAGGCCACCGCGAAGTGACCGCAACGCCTTGCAAGCCATGGATCTGCTGGTGTTCCAAAGCGCGTGGCAGCTCGAGCGAAAACTTTAGGCCCAACAAGTGTAAACGCCGTAAAGATCTGAAAAAGATGTAAAACGGGCTAAAGTTTTTCGAACTGCTGTTTTGCTGCGTTAGCCTTCGTGACATCTGCAATCACGGAGACCGCCATGATCATCGGCAGCAGCGCCAGTCCCTATGCATCGATCGCGGCGCTCAGGAGCGCCAATGCGGACGTCGCGAAGGCCACCGAGCGCATCAGCACCACGCTGAGGATCAACCACGCCGGCGATGACCCGGGCGGTCTGGGTATGGCCAACCGGCTGAAGGCACAACTGGGATCGATGGTGAAGGCCGTCGACAACGTCAATGCCGGAATCGCCGTGCAGCAGCGGGTCGACAGCGCGCTGACCAGCATCAGCGACACCTTGCAGAACATGCGCACGCTCGCGACATCGTCTGCCAGCGGCACCGCGTCGGCGTCGGACCGCACGGGTTATCAGCTGGCGATGGCGTCCTACATCAGCCAGATCGATGCGCTGTCTTCGGCCACTACGTGGAATGGCAGCTCGATACTGGACGGATCGTCGTCATCGATCAGTGTGCAAAGTGGCGTCGCGGCAGGCGATACCACGACATTGAAGCTGTTCTCCACGCTGACATCGGCACTGGGCACCGGCGATGCGCTGACCGTATCGGCGGCCGGCAGCTTTGCGTCGGGCACCGGCACGCTGACCGCCATGTCGGTGGGTGACCTGACCATAGGCGGCGTATCGGTCGGTGCTACCCGCAGCACCGATGACACCCTGTCGAGCTCGTCGAAAAATGGCAGCGCGATTGCAAAGGTGGCCGCCATCAACCGGCTGAGCTCCACCACCAATGTCGCGGCAACGGTAGGTACGACCAACGTGTCCGGTACTTCGATGACGACCGCAGCCGGCGGTACCTCGACGGTCACGATCAACGGCACCGATATCTCGCTGACGCTCAGCGCGTCGGACCCGGTCTCGACCAATCGCGCGGCAGTCGTTGCGGCGATCAACCTCAACAAGGGCGTCACGGGCGTGACGGCGACCGACAGCGGCGACAGCACGCGCGGCGTGGTCCTGACCGCAGCTGATGGTCGCAACATCACCATCGCCTACAACGGAACATTCTCGGCGGCCGAGACCGGGCTGGGGGCCGCAGGCACCTATTCGGGCAGCTATACCTTGCGCAGCCTGTCCGGCAGCTCGGTGACCTTGTCCAGCGTGACCGGCAAGAGCATCGCCAATGCCGGACTGGTTGCTGGCACTTATTCAGCCAATGTCGCGCAGCTGTCGAGCACCACCCGTGCCGGCTCGACGGCGGCGCCCGCCACGCTCGCCAGTGGCGACATGCTGATCAAGGGCTATGCGATCGGCGACGCCTACACCAGTGATGACACCGCGTCGCCGGTGACGACCACCTCGTCGACGCGCGCGTCGAGCGCGATCGCGATGGCGGCCGCCATCAACCGGCAATCAGCACTGACCAATGTGACGGCGACGGCCAATGCGAATACGCTGACCGGCTCGGGCTATACCACCGGCTCGGTGACGTCGATCTTCCTGAACGGGACGACCATTGCGGTCAACTTCGGCAGCAGCACCTCGCTCGACGATATCGTCACCGCGATCAATCCTTACCAGGGACAGACCGGGGTCACGGCAACCAACAATGGCAGCGGCATCACGCTGTCGGCCAGCGATGGACGCAACATCGCCATAGGCGTGTCGGACAGCAGTGGCGCGGTAGATGGCAAGTACATCGGTCTGGATGGCCTGTCGCTGACAGGTGCGGTTGCCACCACTGCAGGTGCCATGACCTATATCTCCACGGTCAAGCTGAGCTCGGATGCCGTGTTCACGGTGGCGGCAGGCAGCAATGGTGCTACCAAACTTTCCAATCTGGGCTTCCGGGCGGGTACCTACGGGGCGACGGCAGAGGACGTGAAGCTGTCCGCAGTCGATGTATCGACCCAGACCGGGGCCAGCAACGCGTTGTCAGTGATCGATGATGCGATCGACATGATCGGCCAGTACCAGTCGCTGGTGGGGGCGCAGCAGAATCGCCTAGATTTCCAGTCCACCTATCTCGGCGGCGTCTATACGACGACAACCGGCGCATACGACAACATCATGAATGCAGACATCGCGGAAGAGACCGCGAACCTGACGTCCGCGCAGATCCGGGTCAATGGTTCGACGGCGATGGTCGCGCAGGCGGCGACGATCACCAAGGAGATGGTGACTTACCTGCTGAAGCAGTTTGACTGACAGGGCCGGACCGGACCGACGCAGCGCAGGAAAACCAGCACGAAACGACGGGCAGCCGGATGAGTCAATCAGTTCACGCGGATCAGCCGCCAGCCGCGATCCATCTTGCGGAACACGAACTTCCAGTCGAGGTTGCGTGACTTGATGTAGTAGTAGGACAGCGCACGCAGGCTCTGGGCCTTCGCGAATTCCGAGCAGAAAATGCTCTCGCCCACCTCAAGCGAACTCAAGGCCACGATGCCATTCTGATATTTGATCTTGTCCAGATCTATGCGCTCGATAATCATGGGCGTACCTGTACTCTCACATCGTGGATATCGGTATCAACGGCGAAAGCTTGAGGTGAAAACTTGAGGCGGAGCTTGAGACGGGAGCGCGAGCCGCGCGCAAACGCATGGTTTTGCGCGGGTTTGCAGAGGTCTTTGCGGCTTTTCAGCGCTTCAGCGCACGAATCCGCTGACCATCCTTCAGGCTGGCCGGCGGATAGGCGATGACCAGGGTGCCCGCGGGCAGGGTGGTGCGTATCCATGCGTCGTTGGCATTGCGTGCCACCAGTTCGACTTCTACCTGCCGCGCGCGGCCGCCATCAGCGACGAACAAGGCCGAGCGGCTGCCGACCGGGAATACCGCACTGATTGGTGCCAACATCGCCTGCGACTCGGTCTGCAGCGGGATCTGCACATCGACCCGGAACTGGTCGCCCAGAGTCTGCCATTGCGCCGGCGGTGTCACGATATCCAGCAGCACATGGACGCGCTGTTCCTCGACACCCAGCGCCGATACCTTGGTGAAGGCCGAGGGCTCGACCAGCCGCACTCTTGCCGCCAGCAACGCATCGCCGCCCCAATGCGACAGCCGCGCCGGCGCGCCCGGTTTTACCTGAGCGGCATCCTCGGTCAGCAGGTCGACCAGCACCTCCATGCGCGCCGGGTCGCCGATATCCAGCAGCGGCGTACCCGCGGCCACGACCGCCTCGCTTTCCTGCCGCACGCGCAGTACGCGGCCGGCAACGGGCGCATGGACTGGCGATGGCTGGCGCGCCAACGGGTCGGGTGCCGATCTGCGCCTGAGCGCGATCCGCTGCTGTTCCAGCTGATGGCGCATCGCGTGCAGCTCTTGTTGCGCGACTTCCAGCTCGCGTTGCCGCAACAGGGTAGTCGTACGCGCCGCATCCACCTGGCTGCCCGATACAAAGCCGCGCGCAGCCAGTGATTCGCTGCGTTGCTGATCAGTTTCAGCCTGTGACAGCGCGGCTTCGGCGCGTGCTACCGACGCGCCAGCGCGCTGCAGATTCGCTTCCATCGCGGCCACTTGTTCGCGCTGCTCCTGCAAATGGCGTTCGTCCAGTAGCGCCGGTTCGGCCGGCCACAGCTGGGCAATGACTTGCCCGCGTTCGATCAGGTCGCCCTCGCGCAGACTGACCCGGCCGAGCTTGCCTGCGACCGGTGCCGACACCACATAGCGTTCGCGCAGCCGGGTCTTGCCATCTTCTTCGACGCTGCGCTCAAAGGCACCGGTACGCAGTTGCGCCAGTTCGACGTCCAGCGGACGCGGCGCCAGTAGCCAGGCCAGCAGTGCAGCGGCCGGCAAGCCGCCGGCCAGCCACAGCCAGCGTTTGCGGCGCGGCGCATGGCCTTTACCGGGCGTGCCGCCTGCGGTCGTTGCGGTATCGAGGTCGGTGCTCATCGGCTTGTCGCGCTCCTGGTCTTCGGTTTTGTGATGGTCTTTGTCATATCCGTGATGGTTCAGTCACGCGTCTTCAGCACGCCGACCAGGTCGAGTGCCGCGATCTTGCGGCTGACGACCAGCGCACTGGCGATACCGGCGACGACGATGCACATCACCGCATACGCATAGGTCGGCGCGTGTATCACCACCGGGAACACGAACTCGTCGTTCTGGATCATCGCCATCACGCCGCGGGCCAGTGCATTGCCGGCCCCCATGCCGAGCGGGATAGCCAGTGCGATCGCGATCGCCAGCTCGCCCATCAGCAATCTGGACACTTCATGTCGCGTGAATCCCAGCACGCGCAGGCTGGCCAGCTCCCATGCACGCTCGGTCAGTGCGATGCGTACCTGGTTGTAGACCACGCCGACCGCAATGATGGTGGCGAATACCGTCAGCACGCCGCTGATGATGCGGATGTTTCGGGCCGTGACGGATTGCACATTGCGCAACAGCGCCGCCTTGCTGAACGCAGCGCCGACCAGCGGCAGCGCGCGCAGGTGCTGCAGCAGCGCGCTCTCGCTGCCGCGATCGACGGCCAGCGTCAGCTCGCTGACCACGTCGCCTTCCTGCAGCAGCCGGTTCAGGCTGCGCCGCTCGATATAGGCCGACAGGCCCATCATTTCCTGCACGGTGCCCGCCACCGGCAACATCAGTACCGGCCGCTCGCCTTCCTCGACTTCGATGCGCACGGTGTCGCCGACCTTCAGGTTCAGCTTGTTTGCCAGCCTGTCGGTCAGCAGCAGCGCGTCGGCCGGCACATCGACCGTCTGCCTGTCCATGGTCACGATGCGCCGCAAATCCGCATGTTGCGGCCGGCCCTGCAAGGCGCCGCGCCACGCGTGGTGGCCATGGACCAGCCGCGCACGGACACTGCGCGCGCCCTCGACGGCGCTCACCTGAGGCAGTTGCTCGAACTCATGCTGTATGCGCGCCGCGCGTGGCTCGACCAGGCCGACCGTCACGTCGCCGCGCAGCGCCAGTCGAAACTGGGTATCGAGCATCAGGTCGATCGAGTCGCCCCAAAAGGTGCCGCAGACCAGCACAGCGATGGCGGCCGCAATGCCGGCGATGGTGACGGCCGTGCGGAAACCATGCCGCTGCATGTTCCGCAGGACCATGCGGCTGCCCGGCGCCAGCCAGCGTCCCAGGCCCATCGCTTCGACGAAAGAGGGCCGATAGCGGCCCGGGGCGCGCGGCCGCATTGCTTCGGCTGGCGCCAGCCTCACGGTCTCGCGTATCGCCTGCCAGGTGGCCAGCAAGGCCGCGCTGCTGGTGACGGCGATGGCCAGCAGCACCAGCTCGGGGCGGACCCGGTGCTGCAGCACCGGGAAGCGGAAAGCCGTTTCATACAACAGCATCATCTTCGCGCCCAGCCAGCTGCCGGCACCGAGGCCAAGCAGGGTGCCGATCGCCACCACCAGCAGCGCGAACTTCAGGTAATGCAGGGCGATGGTCCTGTTGCCATAGCCGAGCGCCTTCAGCGCTGCGATCTGCTCGCGCTGCACGCTGATCTGCCGCCCCAGCACCACATTCAGCAGGAAGGCTGCGATGGCGAGGAAAATGCCGGGCAGGACCGTGCCCATCACGCGCTGCTCCTGGATCTCGGCGTTCAGCATCATGTGCGACATCTGCTCCGAACGCCCGTAGGCCGACAGCCCACCCCAGGGCCGCAACAGGCGATCGATGCCGGCAACCACCTCAGCCTCGTCGGCTTGCGGCGCAATCCGTGCGGCGACGTGGTTGAATGCCCCTTCCATGTCATAGGCGCTGCCCAGCGCCTGCTGGTCGACCCAGAACACGCCATAGCCCTTGAGGTCGGGCGCGCCGGTGGCGCCGGCAAAGATGGTGTCGGGCGTGAGCGCGACGCCGACGATCAGCAAGGTCTCGCGCTTGCCATTCATCAGCGCATGGACCGTGTCACCCGGGCGCAGCTGGCGTGCCGTCGCAAAGGCTTCCGACACCAGTGCCTCGAGCTGACGGCCGCTGCGGCCCGCAATCATGCGGCCCGAGCGCAGATACAGGCGGTTCACTTGCGGCAGCCGACGCCAGTCAACGCCGTTCAGGCGGCCGATGATGGGGTCATCCACGCCCGGTATCGTGATCTGCACTTGCTGCGTGATCGAGGTCTCGACCTGGGCCATGCCGGGCAGCTCGCGCAAGCGGGTGGCGATGCTGTCGGGCGCGCGCCTGAGGTCGGCGAAGACATCGGCAAAGTTGGCCGCCTCGTAATAGCGCTGGCGCGACCAGTCGAGGGAATCGTAGGCGCTGTAGGTGGTGATGAAGCCGGCCACCGCTGCGCCAACCACCAGCGCCAGCGTCAGCGCCTGGCTCCACAGCGCCCGCAGGTCACGCAGCAGCTTGCGGTCGAGCGCCTTGATGATGCTCACCATGACAGCTCCGACGGTGACAGCTTGTGCGTATTGCGCTCTATTTTCTGGATCCGACCGTCACCGAGGTGCAGCACGCGGTCGGCCATCCCCGAGATCGCCGCATTGTGCGTGATGACGATGGTGGTGGTGCCCAGCTCGCGGTTGATGCGCTCAATGACATGCAGCACCCGCTTGCCAGTCTGGTAATCGAGGGCGCCGGTGGGCTCGTCACACAGCAAGACGTCGGGCCGCTTGACGATGGCGCGCGCGATCGCCACGCGCTGCTGCTCGCCGCCCGACAATTGGGAAGGGAAATGGTCGAGCCGCTCGCCCAGTCCGACCAGCTGAAGCGCCTCTTCAGCCGGCATCGGGTGCGCGACGATGTCCGTGACCAGCGCGACGTTTTCACGCACGGTCAGGCTGGGGATCAGGTTATAGAACTGGAAGACGAAGCCGACGTGCTCGCGCCGGTATTCAGTCAGCGCATCGTCATCGGCTTCCGACAGGTCATGGTCACCGAAGCGAGCGATACCATCGCTCGGCCGGTCCAGTCCGCCGAGTATGTTCAGCAAGGTCGACTTGCCGCTGCCCGACGGGCCGAGCAGCACGATGAATTCGCCGCGCCGGATATCGAGGTCGACGTCGCGCAGCGCGACCACTTCGCCGGCCCCGGTCTGGTAAGACTTGCGCAGCCCGCGCGTGATGAAAACGACCTGATTGCGCGGCGGTTCCATCGCGGGCCCGGGTGGTGCAGCGGTCTGCATCGCTCGGATCTCAGATCGCGTTCACGAAAGCCAGCAGCGCCTCGCGCTCTTCGCGGCTGAGGCGGGCGAAGCGGTCGCGCGCGTCCTGCGCCTCGCCGCCGTGCCACAGGATGGCCTCGGTCACGTTACGCGCACGACCGTCATGCAGCAGATTGCTGCTGCCATTCACCTGCTGGCGCAAGCCTATGCCCCACAAGGGCGCGGTACGCCAGTCGCGTGGACCGGCGCGGAAGTCCGGGCGACCGTCGGCCAGCGCCTCGCCCATGTCATGCAGCAGCAGGTCGGTATACGGGTGGAAGCGGCGGTTGGACAGCGCGGGGAACGGCGCCTGCGCCGAAGTCTGCAGCTCCGGCACATGGCAGGACGCGCAGCGGGACGCGGTGAACAGTTGCGCACCACGCCGGACTTCTGGCCGTTCCAGCTGGCGCGGCGCCGGTGCATCCAGCGCCAGCGCCCAGAAGCTGATCGCATCGAAATCGGCGGCGCGAAGCTCGGGCTTGTAGTCGCCGGGCGGCATCGCTTGGCAGTCGGTCTGCACCGGCGGACAGTTCTGCCTGGTGTACAGCGGCGAAGTCACGCCCATGTCGCCGAGGAAGGCAGCCGCCAGTTGCTGGCGCACGCCCGGCTGGTTGGCCTTCCAGCCAAAGCGGCCGAGGCTGGTTTGCTCGTTCACGTCATCGCGCACATAGTTCGGGCGGCCGTTCAGGCCCTGGGCTTTCTGCGCGTCGGCCAGCGCGAGGATGTCGGCTTCGCTGACGGATTCGAGATAACCGAGGCCGAAGATGGCCGGCGTATTGCGCAACGAGGTCATCACGTCCGCACCAAGCGGCCCGAACGACAAACCGGAAATCCGAATCAGCGGCCGGCGCAGCTCGACGCGGCTGCCGTCAGCCAGCGTCGCGATCTCTGGTTGCCAGTCGACCAGCACGTCGGCCTCACCTTCGCGCACCTGGCGGCGGTCGGACGAAATGACGTCGAACACCTGCAACTGGTCACCATAGGCCGGATGCGGGTTGGGACCGCCGTGCGGATTGGTACCGGGGATGGATATGCGCAGCAGTTGCTGGAAGACGCTGGCGCCTGGCTTGTCGATGGTTTTGCCACTGCCGCCCTGCACATGGCAGGCCATGCAGGCATTGGCGATATAGGTCGGGCCCAGGCCCCAGGCGATCATCGAGGGCGGGCGGACCACGTCCCAGTTCGGTATCTGCAATGCAGGGAAGACCACCCAAGAGGTGCGGAACATTGCTTCACCGGCTCGGAAGGTGGCCAGCTCATCGGCGCCCAGGCCTGCGAGCGGCTGCAGATAGACCGCGTTAGGCTCGGGCGCGGCGGGCGGCTGGCCTTCGCCGGCCAGCACCACGCCCAGCGATGCTGCGGCCGCCAATGCGGCCAACGCGCAGGTGGCGGCTGTTTTCAGCAGGGTTTGACGGGAGCGTCGCGGGTTTCTGGCCAGGGGCTGCGAGGGGGTGGGCATGGATCCATCCTTGTGGCGGCACGCGGCGCAACATCGCCATGGCCATAAGGTTGAATCTAGGCAATCTGCTGCCGCATTTACATGACAAGGATCAAAAATCCGCAGATTGCTTCCCGGGCAGGGCAAACCCGGGCAGGGCAAACCCGGGCCGGGAGGGGGTCAGCGGCAATGGCTGAGGACGATGTCCGGAATCGGTATCGCTTTCACGATACCGGTCTCCGGATCGCGGGTGCAGAAGGCACGGACCTCGCTGCCTTCGCAGATCAGTTCGTCGCCACGCTTGACTTGATGCCGGTGCGTGAAGGTCTTGCGCGAGAATTCGGTGATCTCGGTATGAACAGTGAGCGTCTGCCCGTAGGTCGCCGGCTTGTGGAATTGCGTGCGTATCTCTATCAGCGGCGTACCGATCATGTTCGCCGGCTCGGTCCAGGCGCGCCACGGCGGCAGGCCGCACTGCATGAAGAAATTCAGCGATGACGCATCCATCCACTTCAGGAAGTTGGGGAAGAACACAATACCGGCCGGGTCGCAATCGCCGAAAATGACGTCGACTTCATAAGAAATGATCTTGCTCATGCACGCGATCATAGCAGCGTGAAAGCCAGCGATTGTTTTACAACGTGCCGGGCTGATTCAGAAAAAAGCCGACCGATATAAAAACGAGGGGCGAGATCTGGTACAGTCCGCACTGACCGTTGCCGCAGGAAAGCTGCGATAAAAAGCCGCAATAAAAACAAGATGTAAAAAGCAGCGATAGAACAAACAGCACGGTCGGCAGCAATCACAACAATAACGACAAGTACCACGGTTCCATGAACGCAGCCGCTCCCGCCACGCTGTTCGACAAATACGGTGGCATTCCCACACTGCAGCGCCTGGTGCGGGATTTTCATCATCGGATCATCACCCGGCCCATGCTGATGCGGTATTTCAGCGGTCTGGATACGCGCCGTACGGCGGAGCATCAGGTCGAGATCCTTGCCTATGCACTCGGCAAGCCCGCCAAGATCTACAACTTCGAGCAACTGGCCGTCGCACACCACAACCTCGGTATTTCGCTTGATGCGTATGAAGAACTGATCCGTATCTTGCGTCAGGTGCTGCTGGACGCGAATTTCGACGGCACCGATATCAATACCATCATCAACACGCTGGACCAGCACAGGCACCGCGTCGTGCGCGATGTGTTGCCCAAGGATGGTCTGCAGACCGTCCATGTCGACAAGCTGACCGGCCTTGGCAGCCAAGTGGCTTTGCTGGAAGCGCTGGAGATCGCGCTCGAACGACAGCGCGCGTCGTTGGCGCCGTTGACCTTGATGATGATAGGCCTCGACCAGCCGGACCAGGCGTTTACGCTGGCCGGCGAGCAGGGGCGCGACGTGCTGGTCAAGCACATCGCATTGCTGATCGTCCGCTCGCTGCGCGACGATGACCAGGTGTTCCGCATCGGGCCGGGCGAATTTGGCGTGCTGCTGTCGGCGGCAACGATAGAGATTGCGCACAAGGTTGGCGAACGGATCAGCAACAGCCTGGCCAAGGATCCGCTGATCCACGACACGCGGCTGATCCGCTATTCCCTCGGCATGGGGATCGCTGGCGCCACGCCGAACACACCGAACGGCGAAAGCTTGCTGCAGTCGGCGCGCGCGGCACTGACAGCGGCGCAGGCGCGCGGCAAAGGCAAGCGGATCGAGGCCTGAAAAATTTTCACCGGTCAGTGAAGCGCGTTCTGTTGCGTCGCAATATCTGACCCTCGGGCGCGATCATGCTGCCTGCGTCACGCGGTCGTAAAACCCCGATGAATGCGCGTATTTGCCGCACGTCCCGGAGCGTGATGCGGCGCGCGACGGGGATAGGTGCAAGGCAGCCCGATCTTGCCGCGCTTCCACATCACAAAACCCGACTTTTCCATTTCCGAATGCCGCGCCGTTGACGCGCGGTCATCAGAAATCTAAGCTTTGCGGCATTCCGAACTCTGAATTCAGAATTCAAAAGATTCCGAACCAGAGCCTGACCATGAAGCGGACCCGCGAACATGCCGACAGCGAACATGATGCCGATACTGCGCCCCCAGCAAACGCTGGTGGAGCAGGTCTATGAGGCCATCCTGTCCGGCATCAGTGGCGGTAAATACGGCGCGGACGCGCGGCTGATCCAGGAAGAGGTGGCCGAAGCGCTGGGCGTATCGAGGCAGCCGGTGCAGCAGGCGCTGCTGTTGCTGCGCAATGAAGGCATCCTGATCAGTGCACCGGGCCGCGGCCTGATGGTGGCGCCACTCGGCGCCGACAAGGCGCGTGATCTGTACGAAATCCGCGAGATCCTCGACAAGCTGGCCTGCATGAAAGCCGCCGAGCGCGGCAGCGCGCGTGCACGCGCCGAAGGTCAGGCTTATATCGACCATGGCTGGCAGGCTGTGGAGCGCAACGCGATCCCGGAACTGGTCAAGGCCGACATCGATTTCCATCATTTCATTTACGAGCTGTCCGGCAACCCGATGATCGCCGAGACCAGTTCGCCGCACTGGGCTTACCTGCGTTGCGTGATGGGCGCAGTGCTGATGAGCGGCGGCACGCCCGCCAATATCTGGAAGCAGCATGAAGCCATCATGCAGGCGGTGAAGGACGGCGATGTCGAATTGGCGGGCCAGCTGGCTGGCCAGCACATCGCTTATGCGTCTGGCGCCGTGCAGCGCAAGATCGCCGACGAGCAGGTGAATAACGAAGGACAGGAAGGACCGAAGGTCGTGCGGGCGTGAACGGCGATACCGTTGACGCAACACGAAGTGGAGTGAGACCAGCTGCATATGCAGAGCCCAAAAAGCCGGCAGCTGAATAAAGCAACAAGGCGCGCACGACCGAACCGGACCGTAGCGCGTGGGGGAGACATGGATGGCGACCAGCCTGAGTACCGGCGCGAGCGATGATGCGCGCGCGTCCGAGATGATTTACAAAAAAGTAGCGCTCAGGCTGGTGCCTTTCCTGTGTATCTGCTATCTCGCGGCCTACCTGGACCGCGTGAATGTCGGCTTTGCGAAGCTGCAGATGCTGAACGATCTGTCGTTCAGCAATACCATCTACGGCATTGGCGCCGGCATCTTCTTCCTCGGCTATGTGATCTTCGAAGTGCCGAGCAATATCCTGATGCACAAGGTCGGCGCGAAGCTGTGGATCGCGCGCATCATGATCAGCTGGGGCATGATCGGCGCCGCGATGGCTTTCGTGAAGACGCCGACCCAGTTCTACATCCTGCGCTTCCTGCTCGGCGTGGCCGAGGCCGGCTTCATTCCCGGTGTGCTGCTGTACCTGACCTACTGGTTCCCGGCTGCGTGGCGCGGCCGCATCATTGCGCTGTTCCTGGCCGCGATCCCGATGTCGAACATCATTGGCGGTCCTTTGTCAGGCTGGATCCTGTCCACCTTCGCCGACGCGGGCGGCCTGCGTGGCTGGCAGTGGCTGTTCATCGTCGAGACCGTGCCGTCCATCTTGCTTGGCTTCGTGATCCTCAAATACCTCGACAACCGCGTGGCCGACGCCAAATGGTTGAGCGATGAAGAGAAGCAGTTCATCGAGACGCAAGTGCAGGACGAGGCTGCAGCGAGCGCCGAGCATTCGGGCGCGATGGACGCATTGAAGAATGGCCGCGTCTGGCTGCTGGGCGTAGCGTATTTCGGCATCGCCAGCTCGATCTATGTGACCAGCTTCTGGATGCCGACCCTGATCAAGCAGCTCGGCGTGAATGATCCTCAGCAGATCGGCTGGCTGGTCGCGATCCCGTATGCAGTCGCGATCGTCACCATGGTCTGGTGCAATGTCAGTGCCGACCGCCACGGCGAGCGCCGCTGGCACACCGCCATTCCCTGCCTGCTGACGGCCGCCGGTCTCGCCTTCAGCGCGACGCCGCAACTCAGTCTGGTGCCGGCCATGGTCGGCCTGACCTTCGCTGCCGCCGGTGCATCGACCACGCAAGCATCGTTCTGGAGCCTGCCGCCTTCGTTCCTGACCGGCGCCGCTGCTGCTGCTGGTATCGCGCTGATCAATTCGCTGGGCAATATCGCCGGCATGGCGTCGACCTCGCTGGTCGGCTGGATGACCGACCTGACCGGTACGCCCAACAGCAGCCTGTATCTGTTCGCCGCTTTTGCAGTGGCTGCAGCAGCAATGGTGCTGATGCTGCCCAAGGCCGTGGTCAACAAATAAGCGTCACCCGATTCATTTCACCAGCACCACTAGCAAAGAAGAGATCGTCAGCATCATGGACGCCAGCCATTACGGAACCTTGTATCAATCACTGAAGAAAGCCGTCGCGCGCTTTCCGGATAATGCCGCCTACGCGGTGCCGCCGATGGCGGGCCGCAGCTATCATCCCGATGGGTGGGAGGTGAGCTGGACCCAGACCTTCGATCAGGTCGAGCGCCTGAAGGCCATCTATGCCGCCGCCGGCTATGGCCTCGGCCATCGCGTATCCATCCTGTTCGAGCAGCGTCCCGAGTTCGTCTTCCATTATTACGCGCTGAATGCGCTCGGTGTATCGGTGGTGCCGATCAACCCGGACTACCGTCGTGAAGAAATCCACTATGTGGTCGAGCATTCCGAGTCCAGCCTGCTGGTCGGCGTCGACCGTCGCGCTGATGACCTGAAAGCGATCGAGGCCGACCTCGGCGGCGCGTGCAAACATGTGTCGTTCGACCAGTTCCCCGACGTGCTGCCGCAAGCGGCAAGCGCTGCACGCGCCGGCACGCCCGCGTATGACACCGAGGCTGCGCTGCTGTACACGTCCGGTACCACCGGCAAGCCCAAGGGCTGCATTCTGACCAATGAATATTTCCATACCTTTGGCGAGTGCTACCTGAAGGTCGGTGGCGCGCTGACCATGCATGACGGTGTCGAGCGCCTGTTCAACCCGCTGCCGCTGCATCATGCGAACTGCCTGTCGATCTCGATGCCGGCCATGCTGATGTCGGGTGGCTGCCTGATCTTCCCGGATCGCTTCCATGCCAGCACCTGGTGGCAAGACCTGGTTGCGTCGCGCGCCACCGTCGCGCAATTCCAGGGCGTGATCCCGAACATCCTGCTGAAGCTGCCCGAATGCCCGGAAGAGACGCAGCACACGGTGCGCTTCGCGCTGTGCGCCGGCGTCGAGCCCAGCCTGCACGAAGTTTTCGAGAAACGTTTCAACCTGCCCGTGGTCGAGATGTGGTCGATGACGGAAGCCGGACGCATCATCACTGACAACGTCGAGCCGCGTTCCATTCATACCCGCGCGTTTGGCCGTTCGAACAACTGGGTCGAAGCCAGGGTGATCGATGACGATGGCAACGAGCAGCCGGCCAATGTGTCGGGCGAACTGGTGGTGCGCCACAGCGCTGCCACGCCGCGCAAGGGTTTCTTCTCCGGCTACCTGAAGAACGAGGCCGCCACCGAAGAAGCCTGGCAGGGCGGCTGGTTCCATACCGGCGATGCTGC
>JACCDX011101067.1_pt1 | contig 22738 bp, 19 predicted proteins | sample 7449681 | NCBI WGS metagenome assembly JACCDX01 (sample SAMN15323450, study PRJNA562643) | freshwater metagenome | isolation source: river surface water | place: USA:Blue River Watershed | collected 2017-08-18
ACATTCAAGGGTCACACACCATGATACAAAAATTAGCAATGTCTTATTCAAAAACGAAAATGCAATTTGTGTCATCGACCTGGATACAACCATGCCTGGATATTTCATAAGTGATATTGGTGATATGTGCAGGACCTATCTCTGTCCAGTCAATGAAGCCTGCCAGGATTTAAGTCAAATTAAAATTATACCGGAAAGATGGACTGCAATTCAAAATGGCTACTTAGAAGCCATGGGGGAGTTCTTGACTTCATTTGAAAAGGACCATTTTGCATTTTCTGGACAATGTATCATATACATGCAAGCACTTCGTTTCATCACCGACTATCTACAATTAGACCAATATTATAAAATAGATAGACCTAGTCAAAACTTAGATCGTACTTTAAATCAGCATCAATTGTTGATAGAATTCAACAAAATAATTTAATATTAATACTGGTCATCCATCGCAAAGTCTGGCTTTCTGTTTTTCCATTTTCCACGGGTGAAATCTGGAATCTCTTGTACCTGTCCATTTTCTGCAATTGATTTTTCAGACAATGGGGTAATAGCATACCAAGTAGCTAAATCATATACATCCATAGGGAAAGGAACAGCTCTTTTAATACATTCTAAGAAGGCGTTGATCACAAAAAAGTCCATTCCTCCATGTCCAGCTCCAGTCGCATCAGCTTCAAAACGTTTCCATAATGGATGGTCGTGTTGCTTTAAATAGGCTTCTGGGTTTTCCCATTGGTGCGCTTTAGGGGAAAGTCCTTCTATATAGATATGTCCAGCCGAAAATTGACCGGCATGAAAATCCTGCCAAAGGCCTTGAGTACCTTGAACCCTGAAGCCAAGATTATAAGGACGGGGAGAATTGGTGTCATGCGTTAATAATATAGTCTCTCCATTTGCAGTCTGAATACTCGTTGTTACAATGTCTCCTAATTTAAAATTTAATTTCGCATTAGGATGATTTTCACCACCTTGTGGATGGTTAACTATATATTTATGTAAACCTCTTGCCTTAGTAGCCACAGAAGATAGTCTTGTTAATTGATTGCCTCTATTGATATCGATCATCATTGCAGCAGGCCCTAATCCATGCGTTGGATACAATTCTCCGTTCCTATATAAGGAGTGGTTTGTTCTCCATTTTGCCTCACTATATCCTTTTTCACCAAATTCAACGCCTGAATTATAAGCTGTAACACCATTATTGAACTTAACACCCCTTAAATCGTGCTCATAACCACCTTGTAGGTGCAATAATTCACCAAATAGGCCTTTTCTTACCATATTATATACAGCCAAGACATCACGGCGATAACATACATTCTCTAAACACATTACAGGCACATTGTACTTTTCACTTGCATTCACCACATCCCAGCATTCCTTAATATTAATAGCACCACAAACTTCTACACCTGGAATAATGCCATTTTTAATCGCTTCTATAGCTTGAGGGATATGCCATTCCCATGGAGTGGCTATGATTACCGCATCTATATCCGTTCTTTTAAGTAGGTTTTTATAGTCTTCCTTGCCATTTTTATATTCAATTGCGGCAGTTTTACCTGCTTTTTTTAGGATGTTTTGGGCATCCGCTAACATCTTTTCATCCGGATCAGCAAATGCAACCACCACGACATCTGGACGTTGTACCAATAAATCGATATGGTTTTGACCTCGGAAACCAGTTCCAATGACACCAATTTTGATGATATCTTTTTTAGCTGTTGATTGAGCTTTTATAAACTGTGGACTTAAACTTAAAGCAATAGATGCTAAACCAGCGTCTTGTACAAATTTTCTTCTAGATGAATGTGATGGCATAGTGAGATATGTTTATCCTACAAAATACAACCTATTTTCTATTCAACAAACAGTCTATTGATCGAATTAATCCTATTTAAAATGCTTATAATTAACATTATGTTAAATAAGATAATAAAGAATATACCCTTTTAGTAGTTATCCGTTTGGTGGTTATTCTTTATTCGGATACATACTGAGTATTCTAAAACCTTATAGTCATAAAAAAAGCCCTCCCGTTTGGGAAGGCTTTTAAATAATTGAGTATTGATATCATCCAAAAGAATTCATCTATTGGTATTTATCGTGTAACATATCGTATTTGGTAAACTTAGCGTCTAACTCATCATATAACTTTTGGTTGGTTCTGTTCTTGTCTCTTTTAGCAGCATATAATGTTGCTAAGAAATCAACAGATCTAGCCGCTACATTCTTCTCTTGTCTAGATAATGTGGTTTTGTCTTTCACAATATTGAAGGCATTTTCGATCCACTCGATTGCTTGGTCTGCTTTTGCCTTCATAGGTGCATCTAATGCTAAGTTCAATTTCTTGATAGAATCTTGTTGTGCTTTAAATGCAGCATCAAAAGCCAATTTCTTCTTTGGATCTTTAGGTGCAACTGGCTTGTTGGTATTCAATTGTTGTAAAGCCCTGATATTATTACCAAATTGTTCATCCAATACAGTGTATTGATTGTAATAGCTAATACCAACGTTAAAGGCTGCTGCAAAATTGGAAGTATTCAACTTATAAGCTCTCATATATGCATCAGCTGCTTTATCTAAGAAATAATTTGCCTTTTCGTCAGATAGTCCATCTACGTTTCTTGAAGCCATAAACATATCACCATACATTTGACATTCTGTTTCATTGATCGAATTGGCTGCTATTTGTGCTTCATATGCTGCTACTTTTTCTTCGGCTGTCAAGTTTTTGTCGATATAATCTGCTCTAAATTCAAACCATTTCTCTTCTGGGTAGTTCTTTTCAGAAACAGTATAATATTGGTCGAATAATGCTTTATTTTTTGTTTCTGCTGCTTTGATTAATACATACTTATACATGTCAATCAAATCTGGTGTTTTCATGTTCGCATCAATCATTCTAGTATAATACTTAATAGTAAGGTCTTCATTTCCAGCATTTTGATTTGCATAACCAGCATACATCAAAGTAGTCGTATCAAATGGTTGTTTATTCGTAGACCACCCTTTTGAAAATATGATATCACTAAAAACAACACCTCTATCGAAATTAGCAGCAGCTTCTTTCCATTTCTTATCTCCAAATGCTGCTACACCATCTTTAAAACTTTTGATATACACTTCGAAGAAAGGTTCTTGGCCATTTTTTGTAGCAATTGTGAATTCAGGATCTGCTTTGATATAGTCTTGTATGATTGTAAATAATTTCTCAGTAGCATCTGGATATTTTGAAGCTGGATCCTTTGATAAACCTGTATAAATTTTTGATTTCCAGTAATACCCTTCTGCTGTGGTTTCTAGACTTGGTTTTTTTGCAACCACTTTTTCATATTCTGTCTTTGCTGCCTCAAAATTATTTAATAATAAGCTTGTCTCTACTTTTTTAAAGTCTTGAGCAAAAGCTGTTTGCATCAATGTCATCAAAAACATTGTACCAATCCATTTTTTCATATTGATTATTTTAATGATCTAAGTTAATAAATTTATGCATCTGGCGTATCATCGCCTTCATTGTTTAGTGTATCGTTAATAGATGTATCTGTATTTTCAGTTGAAATATTACTTGCATTATCTGCTATAATCGCTTCATTATTAATATTTTCTCCTTCCTCTGGTACATCTTGTTCTTCGATTTTTGAAGTCGCTGCAATTTCATCATTTTCGTCTAAACGAATCAATTTTACACCCTGTGTCGCTCTACCCGCTTCTCTAATGTCTGCGATACTTGTTCTAATGGTTACACCAGATTTACATGTAATGATTAAGTCTTCTTTTTCTAATACATCCATTAAACCAACCAAGGATCCGGTTTTTTCGGTCACATTGATGGTTTTAACACCTTTACCACCACGGTTGGTGATACGGTAGTCATCAATTGGTGTACGCTTACCATAACCTTGTTGACTCACCACTAATATAGTTCGGTCTTTATCTTCTCTGCTTACGCAAACTAAACCAACTACTTCGTCTGTTTCATCGTCCACTTCGATCCCCGCCACACCAATCGCACCTCTTCCTGTTGGTCTCACTTTTTCTTCTGGGAAACGAATTGCACGACCAGACTTCACAGCCATCATTACCTCATTATTGCCATCGGTTAAACGTGCTGCTAATAATTCATCACCTTCGTTGATGGTAATTGCGTTCACACCATTTACTCTAGGACGACTAAATTCTTCCAAACATGTTTTCTTAATGATCCCTTTCTTAGTACATAAGATGATATAGTGATTATTTACATAATCTTTATCTGCCAAATTACGTACTTCGATAATGGCTTTAACTTTATCGTCTTGTGGTAGTTGAATTAAATTTTGGATCGCTCTACCCTTACTTGTTTTTTCACCTTCTGGAATTTCATATACGCGCATCCAGAAACATCTTCCTTTTTCGGTAAAGAACAACATGGTATCGTGGGTAGATGCAATAAATAAATGCTCTACATAATCTTCCTCTCTTGTCTTAGAACCAATGGCACCGCGACCTCCACGCTTTTGTTGACGATATTCAGTGGCAGATGTACGTTTGATATAACCTAAATGAGAAATGGTAATCACCACATCTTCTTCTTCGATTAAATCTTCGATACGCATTTCATCCGCTAAGTATTGAATCTCTGATTTACGTTCGTCACCAAACTTATCTTTCACTTCTAATAATTCAGTTTTGATCAGCTCAAAACGTAAATGTTCACTTCCTAATAATTCTTTTAAAGAAGCAATCAATTTCATCAATTGGTCAAATTCTTCTTTAATTTTCTCACGCTCCATGCCTGTTAAACGTTGCAATCTTAATTCTAAAATTGCTTTCGCTTGGATCTCTGAAATTCCCCATCCTGCATTGATTAAGGCTTCTTTTGCAGCATCTGGATTGGCTGAGCTTCTGATTAAACGAATCACTTCGTCTAAATGATCTAAAGCAATTAAATACCCTTCTAAAATATGTGCACGCTCTTCGGCTTTTCTTAATTCAAATTTAGCACGACGAATCACCACTTCCATTCTAAAATCAACGAACTCTAAAATCAAATCTTTTAGGTTCAAAATTCTAGGACGACCTTTTACCAACGCCACATTATTAATACCATAACTGGTTTGCAATTCTGTGAATTTGAATAATTGGTTTATGATTACCTGTGCAACAGCATCCTTACGTAATTCAATAACGATACGGGTTCCCTCGCGCTTGTTACTTTCATTGTTCACGTGTGTAATACCATCTACCACTTTATCCACGACCAATTGACCAATACGATCTGTTAATTGATCACGATTTACTTGGTATGGAATTTCGTTGATCACAATCATCTCACGACCATTGGCTTTTGTCTCTACATTACACTTTCCACGCACTACTACACGACCACGACCTGTCATCAAACCTTGTTTCACCCCTTCCATGCCATATATTACCCCACCTGTAGGAAAATCGGGTGCTTTTACAATGGAGATCAATTCTTCGATTGTAATGTCTTTATTGTTGATGTAGGCGATACATCCGTCTACTACTTCATTCAAATTATGTGGCAACATATTGGTTGCCATACCTACTGCGATACCAGATGATCCGTTCACTAATAGTTGTGGAATCCTTGTTGGTAGTACACTTGGTTCAGACAAACTATCATCAAAGTTCAATTGATAATCGACCGTGTCTTTTTCCAAATCATCCAACATGGCTTCGGAAATCTTTTGTAAACGCGCTTCCGTATAACGCATCGCTGCCGGTGGATCACCATCTTGGTTACCAAAATTACCCTGTCCATCTACTAACTTATAACGCATCGTCCACTCCTGTGCCATACGCACTAAAGTGTCATAAATAGCGGTATCACCATGTGGGTGAAATTTACCCATCACTTCTCCAACTATACGAGCAGATTTTTTATACGCTTTATTGCTATTGTTTCCTAGTTCGTGCATGGCAAACAACACACGACGATGAACTGGTTTAAAACCATCACGCACATCAGGTAATGCACGACCTACAATTACAGACATTGAATAGTCAATGTAAGAGGTTTTCATCTGTTCCTCAATGTTGACTCTGATCACTCGATCATTGTCTTGGGTCTGTTCTAGACCTAAATTTCCGCCTAAATTTTCTTCCATATTTTTTGTTTCTTATAGTCAATTTCCAGTGGCCAAAAAGACCATGGATACGAACCTCTACGAAGATACCTTTTTGACCCCTTTTTTATGCTTAAAATCAGTATTAATTTACACAATTTTATCCACAGTTTTTGGTAATAAATACTAACTTTAACACATACATTTTTAACCACTTATACATTCAAAAATGAGCCAAACAATTCTCATTATTGGAGCCGGCAAATCTGCCACAGTTTTAATCCAATATTTACAACAAAAGGCGGTCGAAAATGATTGGTTTATCCTTCTGGTAGACGGTGACGAAACAATCGCTAAAAATAAGTGGAATAATGCCCCTAATGGAACAGCCCTAGGCATTGACATAGAAAATGATTTAAATCGTCAAAATTTGGTTCAAAAAGCGGATATCGTTGTCTCTATGTTGCCTGCACAACTGCATTTTTTAGTGGCTAAGGATTGTTTACAATTTGAGAAACCATTATTCACAGCCTCCTATGTGGACGATAATATGCGCTCGATTGCTACAGAAATAGAATCTAAACAGCTTTTATTCCTTTGTGAAATGGGTTTAGATCCCGGAATTGACCATATGAGTGCGATGGCTATACTAGATGAGATCCACGAAAAAGGAGGCAAAATAACTAGCTTTAAATCGCATTGTGGCGGATTGGTGGCGCCAGAAAGTGATGACAATCCTTGGCATTATAAAATCAGTTGGAACCCTAGAAATATCATTTTAGCCGGAAAAGCAGGTGCTATTTATCTTGAAGATGGTGCCACTGTAACAAAATATTACTCAGAAATATTTGAAAAAACACCTGTGGTGGAATTGCCAGGAATCGGTCATTTGGCCTATTATCCAAATAGAAATTCCTTGTCCTATATTGAAACTTACCATTTACATGGGGTCAAAGATTTTGTGCGCACTACCCTTCGCTACCCTGCATTTTGTATTGGCTGGAATGCCATTGTGCAATTGCATTTAACCGATGAAACAGTGATTGAACTAGCACCAAATACAACTGTTCAAAATTGGTTTGAGAAGCATATTCAACAAAATGGATTAAAACAAATATTAGAAAAATTTACCCAAGATCTAGCCATTAAGGAGCAACTTGAATTCATAGGATTGTATACATCAACAATAATTCCAAATCAATTCAATTCCAATGCAACCATCTTACAATGGTTATTAGAAGGCAAATGGAAACTCGAAGCAACAGACAAAGATTTAGTGGTAATGTTGCACGAAATTGAATACAGCATTGGTTCGCGTCAATTTAAATTGGATAGTAGCATGGTGTTAACTGGATCAGATGCAATCAACACAGCCATGGCCACCACAGTTGGACTACCATTGGCGATGGGTGTATGTGCTTATTTAAAAGGCGAAATAAAAATGACAGGTTTACATATCCCTATTGACGCCAGAATTTATCAACCAATTTTAAAAAGTTTGGCAGAGGAAGGGATAGTTTTTCGGGAAACCTTAACGAGTTATTAAGCCAATTTTCCATTTACTTCCCATTCAAAATCTAATTGACGTTTGTCTAAATTGGCAGCTGCAACTTTGACGATGACTTTATCACCCATATTGAACTTTCTGCCCGACCTTGAACCGACTAAAGCATAGTCTGCTTCAACCAATCTAAAATCATCAAATCTAGATAAGCTTGCAATGGACACTAAGCCTTCACATTTGTGTTCCACAGTTTCTACAAAAAATCCAAAACTAGCTACACCACTAATGATGCCTTCGAAACTATGTCCCAAATAATCACGCATGAATTCAACTTGCTTGTATTTATTGGCTGCTCGCTCTGCTTCCATTGCAGCTCTTTCACGCATACTACAATGCGCACACTTTTCTTCTAATCCTTCGTCAATCATGGCATTGCCCATTAATACACTTTGTACGATTCTATGCACAAGCACATCAGGATATCGACGTATCGGAGAAGTGAAATGACAATAATGTTCAAAGCCTAAACCATAGTGTCCAATATTGTTGGTGGTATAGACTGCTTTGGCCATCGTACGAATACCCAATTGCTCCAATACATGTTGCTCTGGCTTGCCTTTGGATGCCAACATTAAATTGTTAAAGCTATGAGCGATATGGTCTGGAGAATCAATATTAAAAGGATATCCATGCTTTTTAGCAAATACCACAAATGGATTTAATTTGTCTTCGTTCGGTTGATCATGCACGCGATAAGGGAAAGGCAAAATTTCTTTTTTCACTTTCACTGTACCCATTTTTTCCGCAATCAATTGATTGGCTTTTAACATCAATTCTTCGATCAATTGATGCGATGCTTTGCTTTCTTTTACCGTGATTCCAGTTGGTTTTCCATTGGCATCTAAAGTAAATCGAACCTCCTGTGAAGAGAAATTGATGGCGCCATTTTCGAAACGTTTTTTTCTCAAATTTTGAGTATAATCATGCAACCATAAAATCACTTCTTTATGGTCACCTTCTTTTGTTTCAATGATTTCTTGCACATCCTCATAGGTAAATCGTCGATCAGAAAAGATCACTGTTTTGCCATACCAAGTATGCACAATCTTGCCTGTCGCATCAATTTCAAAAGTGGCTGAGAAAGTTAATTTTTCTTCCTTAGGTCTTAATGAACATAATTCATTCGAGATTCTTTCTGGCAACATTGGATACACACGATCTGGTAAATACACCGACGTGGCTCTTTCATAGGCTGCTTTATCCACCGCAGTGCCAAGTTGTACAAAATGACTTACATCTGCAATATGCACGCCAATTTCTATATGCCCATTGTCTAAATGTTGGAATGAAATGGCATCATCAAAATCTTTTGCATCCACAGGATCAATCGTGAATGTCAAGACTTTTCGGTAGTCTTTTCGTTTTGCAATTTCTTCGGGGGTGATTTTATCAGAGAGTGTTTTAGCAAAAGCCAACACTTCCCCATCAAATACCAACGGAAATCCTGATTCTGCCACGATAGATTTCATGGCCATATCGTTTTCTTTCTCTGGCGTAAATATTTCTAAAACTTCTCCTTCTGGTTTTTTATTTGAGTTCTCCCATTTAGTCAATTGTACAATCACTTTATCACCCGTCTTAGCGCCCTTTAATTTATCCATTGGGATATAAATATCAGGCATTGGATGCATGGTATTGGGTAAGAAGAAAGCATGGTGTTGCATAATTTGCATGGTACCCGAAAAAGAGACTTGTTTTCTTTTTACAATCTCTACCACTTTACCTTCTTTCTTTCCAGAGCCCTGTCTTATCTTGGTAATTTTAACACGGACTTCGTCTCCTTTGAGTGCCGTATTGAAATCGGTTGGAAATACTAAAATATCTTGTTCTAATCCTTGTACGATAATAAAACCCATGCCAGATTTGGCAATATCTAAAACCCCTTTATACGTTGTCGTTAAATGAGTCTGTTTTGTAGTTGTTTTTGACTTCTTTTTGTCTTTTTTACTGTTCATTAGTTTGTTGATGATATTGTGCTACAAAATCAATGACCAATTGATTAAATTCAGTTGCTTGATTAAATAGAAAAAATGGTTTGATAGGTAGTACATACAATGGCATATCATTTAATTCATTGGTATACTTTACTAATCTAACGGCATCTTTTTCTGTAGTAAGAATAAGCTTACTCTTTGCGTTAATCTGTTCAAATTTATTGCGTATCTCATTTAAATCTTCTATCGAGAAAATATGATGGTCGCTGTAACTTAATTGATAATAAGTGTGTGTATTTTCGTGTAAATAATTTTTTAAAGGAATGGGGTTCGCGATACCACAAACCAATAATACCTCATCTCGCATCGTCAACACCCATTGGTCAGATGGATTGTAAATATGATAAGGTGTTTCGTAAGCAATGGCTGTAAAAAAAACTGATTGATGTTGTTCTGGATACAACTTTTCTAACACCTCCGCTTTATCAGCCTCAGTCATATCCAAAGGACATTTAGTGACCACAATAATATTTGCGCGCTTTGCAGATTTTCGTTCGTCCCTAAGGTCTCCAGTTGGGAAAAAGAAATCATCGCAATACAGGTTATCATACTCAGTTAAAAGAATACTAAAATGCGCATCTATCTCACGGTGTTGAAATGCATCATCTAATATCACTGTTTGTACATCTGGGATGTCTTGGATCAATTGAGGAATGGCTTCGATACGTCGCTCTCCTACCGCCACGCCTACCTTGGGAAATTTTAAATGAAACTGCATTGGCTCATCCCCAATTTCTAATGCGGTGGATTGATCCGTTGCTAATGCATACCCTTTGGTTTTTCGTTTATAGCCCCTACTTAATGTAGCAGTTTTAAATTCTGTAGAAAGGATGGATAATAAATGCTCTACCATGGGTGACTTACCAGTGCCTCCTAAAGAAAGATTCCCGACACATATGATCGGTAAATTAAAATGCACTGACTTTAAATATTTTTTAGCGTACATCCAATTGCGCAATGTCACAATCCAGCCATAAACGATGGCAAAAGGTAAGAGTAGTACTCTAAAGGATTTTAAAAAAATATTATTCAAATGCATAGGTATTCCACGGCGTGATACAACATGACAAAGGTACGTCAAATTCGTTGGTATCAGTGAAATTGTCCATTGGTTCAAAGTAAGACACCCCTATTTTTTGTAAGCCTTTATTGGCTTTTGATAAGTAACGATCATAATATCCTTTTCCATAGCCAACACGATGTCCTTTTTGGTCAAAACCAAGTAATGGAACCAACATCGTATCAATCAATTCGGGTGCTACTTGGTTGAATGGCAAAGGTTCTTGAATACCATATGCATTCAGCTGCAAGGTCTCTGTTTCAAAATAAAAATCCATTTGATGTCCATCGGTTTGAATAATTGGATAACAGAATCGGATGAATGGATACAAGGTCTTGATGTATTTTTCAAATAACAAAGTATTGGGCTCATTCTTATTGGCTAAAGGATAAAAACTAGCAAGAACGGAAGTCATCGACCAATCGATGCGTTGTAATTGAATGAGCAATAGATCATCCATCTTCATGCATGCTGATTCAGTTAATGCAGCTCTTTTTTGGGATAATATGTGACGCGCTTCGGCCTTTGTTATATGCATTCGAAAAAACTAAAAATAGTGGCTCCGTAATTTCTTTGGAAACTATAGCCTTCAAATGTTTTATAGTCATTACGTGGAGTATGTTCCAAAATAAAATAGCCTTTTGGACTAATCAATTTCTTTTCAACAATGATTCTTGGTAAATCGTCAATGGTATTTAAAGCATAGGGCGGGCCTGCAAAAATGATATCATATTGTTGATTGCAATTAGCTAAAAACTGAAACACATCCATTTGTATAGTGATGGTGTTTTCGATTTTCAAAAAATCAATATTCTTTTTAATGAAATCAAGCATTGTTTTATCCTTCTCTACAATGGTTAATTGTTCGGCACCTCTTGAAGCTAGTTCGTAGCTGATACATCCCGTCCCGCCAAATAAGTCTAAAGTAAGGGCACCATCTATGGCCACTCTATTATGTAAGATGTTAAACAACCCTTCTTTCGCAATATCTGTTGTGGGTCTAGTATGCGGCATATTGGTAGGTGGATGAATCCTTCTTCCACCGTATTTTCCTGAAATAATTCTCATGCGTACAACTTAAAAAATAAAATAGGGCGCGTAATGATGATTTGGATAGTCCGTATTTAAGGTAGCTCCAATACCCTCATCTGGCACCTGTTGCATATGCGCCCCAGCAAAATAACTAGCTAATGCTTGCATCCATAAATCCCTTTCTGCACTGTACCCAATTACATTTAAATTTGTATCCTTAGGTTGAATATTTGCTTGAATACAAGCGTTCAACACCAGGTATTGATTTTGATCGTCCCCACTTTTATTAAAATAATTTACAAAATGTGGTTTGCCATTTTGAATGATCAACAAAATAAAATAATTGTTAAATATAGTAATACAAACCCCATCCCCTTGATTAGAAGATACTAGACAACTTAAATAATTGATCCATTTGCCAGTTGGAAAAGACCTTGTTAATAAAGTACTTAAAGCATCTGGCACGCCATAAACCAAAACTTGTTCTTGCCCAATTTTTTGCAATTGTAGTTCTTCTTCCATTTTTGTACCTACAACCAGACTAAATTCATTGTGGTAAAATGCATCTGCGCCAGTGTGCACAGTTTTAGTTAATAAGGTTCTTTTTGTATTCATCACAAATTGAACCTGTCTATAATATGATTGAATCAGTTTTGAATTATTTTGCAAATAACCTAAAAGTTGATTCCACCCATTTTGATCTGTGGTGTTTTCAAAATATTCAAAAGCAATATATGCACCATTCATATGGTTTTTAACCACAAAACAGATAGACTGTTCGTCCACGATCAAATAAAGATCCTCCACCTTATTATTTGCTGTACTTTCTTGTACGCCGTAAATGCCAATTTTTTTCATAGTCTATTTCTACTGCAATGATACAAAAAAAAGAGGCTATGTATTGATAAAACTATTTGTAGATTTGTAATTATATGAGTCAACCAGCAGCGACCCCATCCTTACAGGTCAATATAAGTAGTAAACAAATACTGACGATCTCTGTCCCTATCGCGTTGGCAATCTTGGTACCTCAGTTTAACTTCATCATTAACAATATCTTTTTAGGTGCCTTAAGCAAACAAGCACTCGCTATTGGAGGTATTACAGGCGTCTATTATTTGATTTTTGGTGTCATGGGACAAGGACTCAATAATGGTTTACAAGCCCTAATTTCGAGACGAGCTGGCGAAAACCGAGTAGATGAGATTGGGGTCTTATTTAATCAAGGGGTCATTATATCTTTATGCTTGTCTATTGTTGGTATTGGTTTCACTTACTTAATTGCACCAACTATATTTCATGCTTTATTAATAGATTCCGAAAGAGCTAATACCGTCATTGAATTTCTAAAAATACGTATTTGGGGTCTTCCCTTTTTATTCATCTACCAAATGCGTAATGCTTTATTAGTAGGTACCAATCAAAGTAAATTCTTAATCATTGGTACAGCCACTGAAGCGCTCATCAATATCTTTTTTGATTATAGTTTGATCTTTGGACATTTTGGATTTGCAGCAATGGGTTTAAATGGTGCTGCTTATGCTTCTATCATTGCCGAAATCATGGGCTTGCTTGTGATTTACCTTGTGATACATTATCAAAAGATTGGGTCAAGATTTAATTTATTCAAAAGGCTTGAGCTCAAAATGGATTATGTAAAACTCATTTTGGTGCAATCTTCTCCATTGATGATGCAATATATGATTAGCATTATTAGCTGGGAATTTTTTTATATTTTAATAGAACATAGAGGAGAACAATCCCTTGCAGTATCCAATGCGATGCGCAATATATTTGGCTTTTTTGGTTGTTTTACCTGGGCTTTCGCTGCTACAACCACCACTATGGTGAGTAATATCATTGGTCAGAATTTACAAGAAAAAGTGGTCGAACTCATTTATAAAATCATGCGATGGAGTTTTGGTTTTGCATTCATTGTGGCTATATTGATCAATGTATTTGCTGCTCAGTTTCTTTCCATCTATGGACAAGGGGATGGCTTTTTGACAGAGGGTATTCCAGTTTTAAGAATCGTTTCTGTTGCGTTGCTTTTAATGTCCGCTTCTACCATTTGGTTAAGTGCTGTGACCGGTACAGGACAATCAAAAGTGACCTTAATGATTGAATTTGCAGCCATTGTGATCTACATTATTTACAACTATCTAGTACTAGAATATTACCAAATGCCTATCACATATGGATGGTTTAGTGAGGTGATCTATTGGTTGAGTTTATTGATCCCTTCGTTTTTCTACATCAGGACGATGCGTTGGAAGAACAAGAAAATTTAAATCTATCTAGACTATATAGTCGAAGTTAATTTAGAATAATTTATCCTAGTTCTTTCCATATCAACAGCAGTCGTTCCTTCAAAATAAGGCACTGACAATTGTTGTTTTGTGATTTTTACATACACAGATTCAGCCAAAGGATGTGCTGCTAAAATTTGATCTGCAATATTTGATACAATCGTTTCAAGCAAAGGTGTAGGCACTCACATGATTTTTTGTATCAAATGATACACTTCCACATAATCAATGGTTTGTTCTAATTGGTCGATCGTTTTTGTTGCTGGCGTTAATTGAATACGTACATCTACCTTAAATGTATTTCCAATTTTTTTTTCTGAAGGATAGACTCCATGAAAACCATTGAAAATTAAATCATTCAAATAGATGTGCATAATAAAGATTTAACTAGTGCCCTTTTGCTGTTAAGAAACGCTCTGCGTCTAATGCTGCCATACAACCACTACCTGCTGCAGTAACCGCTTGACGATAATTTTTATCTTGTACATCTCCAGCAGCAAACACCCCTTCAATATTTGTTTTGGTTGTACCAGGTTCTGTTAAGATATACCCTGTTTCATCCATTTTTAAATAGTCTTTAAAAATGCCGCTGTTTGGATTGTGTCCAATCGCAACAAAGAAAGCACTCACCGGAATCTCTTCCAATGTGTTGGTTTTGTTATTTTTAATTCGAACACCTTCTACTTTCTTGTCACCCAAAATTTCGTCTGTTTCGGAATTAAAATGCACCACAATATTTGGTGTATTCAATACTCTATCTTGCATCACTTTACTTGCACGCATTTGATCTTTTCTCACAATCATATGTACGGTTGTACACATTTTTGATAAGTAGTGTGCTTCTTCAGCAGCAGTATCACCTGCCCCTACTATTGCCACATCTTTTCCTTTAAAGAAGAACCCATCACATACAGCACATGCACTTACGCCAAATCCATTCAATCTTTCTTCACTTGGTATGCCTAACCATTTTGCACTTGCACCTGTAGAAATAATCACCGCACCTGCTTCGATGATTTTTTCATCATCAATCCAAACTTTATGTGGGTAGCCGCTAAAATCAACTTTAGTGGCTAAGCCATAACGGATATCTGTGCCCATTCTTGCAGCTTGTTTCTCAAAATTGACCATCATTTCTGGGCCTTGAATACCATCTGGGAAACCAGGATAGTTTTCTACCTCTGTTGTAATGGTTAATTGTCCTCCTGGTTGAATACCTTGGTATAACAATGGTTTCATATTCGCTCTAGCCGCATAAATTGCAGCAGTATAACCAGCTGGTCCTGATCCAATAATTAAGATGTCTACTTTTTCTGTTTCCATAATCCTTTTTTTGTTGCTACAAAGTAGCTTAAACTAAATAAATTTTTATTGTTTTTTTCAAGCCTTAAAGTTTTACAAAAGGCGTAGAAAAAAATAGCCCCGACAAATCTTTAAGATCGTTGGGGCTATTATGATATTGTTTATTTTTATATTAGCCCAAATAAGCTTTCAATGCATTGCTGTATCGTGCTTTTTGTAAACGTTTAATGGCACGTTCTTTAATTTGTCTAATACGTTCTTTTGTTAAATCGTATTTGATACCAATTTGCTCGATCGTAACCCCATTTTCACCATCTAATCCAAAGTATGCATTTACAATCTCAGCTTCTCTTGGACTCAATGATTTTAAGACTCTTTTGATTTCTTCTCTTAAAGAATCCTTCATCACATCTTCATCCGTATCAGATCCACCTTCTAATAAATCACCCATCGCCACATCTTCTGCTTCGTGCACTGGTGCATCTAAAGAGGTATGACGTGTATTAGATTGAAAAATATTATTGATTTCTGTTTCTGACATCTCCAAGATACCTGCTAGTTCCTCTGTTGAAGGCTCACGCTCATGCTCTTGTTCGAATGCCATATACGCTTTGTTCGCTTTATTATACGTACCAATTTTGTTCTGTGGTAATCGCACCAAACGACCTTGTTCTGCTAAAGCTTGTAAAATAGATTGACGAATCCACCAAACTGCATAAGAAATGAATTTGAAACCCTTCGTTTCATCAAAACGCTGAGCAGCTTTGATCAAGCCTAAATTTCCTTCATTAATTAAATCACTCAAGGATAAACCTTGGTGTTGGTATTGTTTTGCCACAGACACAACGAAACGTAAATTGGCTTGAACCAATTTATCTAGTGCACGTTGGTCACCCATTTTAATACGTTGAGCGAGCGTGGTCTCTTCTTCGGGATTAATCATAGAGATTTTAGAAATCTCCTGTAAATATTTTTCAACCGCTTGAGAATCTCTGTTGGTGATCTGTGTAGCAATTTTAAGCTGCCTCATGCAAAGAATTTATTTATAAGTATAACGATGGAAAGTCCAAAATAGTATATCCCTTGAGGGAGTCTGCAAAGTTAAGTTTTTGGAGGCAATAATACAAATAAAGCCTAGAATAGCCCTCAATTTCACATTTTAGAAATATTTATACCCAAAATGGTCTTTTTAACCTTTTATCGACGGCCTAGATTTATCTTCGTTCCATGATAGATTATAGATCTGACACCGTTACCAAGCCTACCCCAGCCATGTTAGCATATATGCAAGCCGCGCTTGTTGGGGATGATGTGTTTGGAGAAGACCCAAGTATCAACAGTTTGGAGGAGAAAACGGCCAAGATGTTTGGGTTTGAAGCTGGATTGTTCTGCCCAAGCGGTACGATGACCAATCAATTGGCCATTAAAAGCCATACACAAGCTGGAGACGAAGTGATTTGTGACGAAATTTCCCATATTTACCAATATGAAGGTGGTGGTATCGCCTTTAATTCGGGTTGTTCAGTTCGTCTTTTACACGGCGACCGAGGCCTGTTAAATGCAGCCCAAATTCAAGCTGCGATCAACCCTATTGATGTACATAAGCCAATCACTAGTTTGGTGAGCCTAGAAAATACCAGCAACCGAGGTGGAGGTGCTTGTTATGATTTTAGTACTTTTTACGAAATTCAACAGGTGACCAAGGCCAATAATTTGGCACTTCATTTAGACGGAGCGAGGGTTTTTAATGCCATTGTCCACAAAAAGGAAAATGCAGCAGATTATGGGAAAGTCTTTGATTCTGTATCTATTTGTTTAAGTAAAGGATTAGGTGCGCCAGTAGGAAGTGTGTTGGTAGGATCCATTCCATTTATCAAAAAAGCCAGAAGATGGAGAAAGGTTTTTGGAGGCGGGATGCGTCAAGCAGGCTATTTAGCAGCTGCAGGAATTTACGCTATCGAAAATCATGTGGCGCGTTTAGCAGAAGATCATGTACATGCCATTGCATTGAAAGAAGCATTAGAAGCAAAATCATTTGTAGACCATGTTTTACCAGTTGAAACCAATATTGTCATTGCAGTCATGACCGGTGCTTATACCCCAGCCGCATTTGTTCAAGCACTTAAGGAACAAAATATATTGGCCTATGTGATGACCCCTACTCAAGTCAGATTTGTTTTACATCTTGACATCTCCCCAGAAGCTTTAGCTAAAACAATTGAAACCATTCAAAAAATTAAGTCGTAAAGAATAGATAAATAATTATGTTAGAAAGAATTAATCCAACCACAACACAAGCCTGGTTTGTGTTGAAGAAACATTTTGAAGAAGAGATGAATAGGAAACAAATGAAAGATTTGTTTGCAGCAGACCCAAATAGATTTGAAACTTACTCTATTAAAAAAGACGGTGTACTATTTGATTATTCAAAGAATATTATTTCTGATAAAACCATTCAATTACTATTTCAATTAGCAAAAGAATGTGGTTTAGATAAAGCCATTGAAGCACAGTTTTCTGGAAAAGCAATCAACGAAACCGAAAACAGGGCTGTATTACATACCGCATTAAGAAATTTTAGTGGTCAACCAGTTTTACTAGATGGTAAGGATCTGATGCCAGGTATTCAGAAAGTGTTACAACAAATGAAAACTTTTTGTAACAAGATTCATGAGGGCGAACACAAAGGATTTACCGGAAAAAAAATCACAACGATTGTCAATATTGGCATTGGTGGAAGTGATTTGGGTCCTGTGATGGTGACCGAAGCCTTGAAACCATATTGGGTGGATGGAATTCAAACTTATTTTGTAAGTAATGTAGATGGAACACATATTGCTGAAACTTTAAAGAAAGTAAACGCAGAAGAAACCTTGTTTTTAATTGCTTCAAAAACATTTACGACACAGGAAACCATGACCAATGCCCATACGGCAAGAAATTGGTTTTTAGAACATGCAAAAGACGAAGCCCATATTGCAACACATTTTATTGCTTTAAGTACCAATGAAAAATTAGTAAACGCATTTGGTATTGATAGTCAAAATATGTTTGAATTCTGGGATTGGGTTGGTGGACGTTATTCTTTATGGAGTGCTATTGGAATGTCCATTGCATTGACCATTGGTTACCACAATTTTGAGGATTTATTAAAAGGTGCACACGAAGCTGATGTACATTTTAAAACAACGCCTTTCGATAAAAATATGCCAGTGATTATGGCCCTGTTAGGCATTTGGTATACCAATTTTTTTGGCGCTCAGAGCGAAGCCATCCTCCCATATGACCAATACTTACACCGATTTGCAGCCTATTTCCAACAAGGTAATATGGAAAGCAATGGTAAATATGTAGACCGCAATGGCACCACTGTCAATTACGCAACTGGTCCTGTAATTTGGGGCGAACCAGGCACCAATGGGCAACATGCTTTTTATCAATTGATTCATCAAGGTACTTTAGTGATTCCTTGTGATTTTATTGCACCAGCAAAAAGCCATAATCCAATTGGAGATCATCATGATAAATTATTAAGTAATTATTTTGCACAAACCGAAGCTTTACTCAATGGTAAGTCTGAAAAAATAGTCAAAGAAGAATTAAAAGCAGCTGGCAAATCCGAAGCTGAAATTGAATCTTTAGCACCATTCAAAGTTTTTGCAGGTAACAAACCAACCAATTCTTTCTTAGTAGAAAAAATTACACCGCATACTTTAGGTTTCTTAATTGCCCTATACGAGCAAAAGATTTTTACGCAGGGTGTCATATGGAATATCTATAGTTTTGATCAATGGGGTGTTGAATTAGGTAAACAATTGGCCAACCAGATCTTACCTGAATTAAATCATAATGAACCTGTGACTGGACATGATAGTTCAACCAATGGATTAATTAATCAATACAAGCAATGGAAAGCATAAGATTTATTGAACCAAAAGACAATGTGGCTTTAGCAGCGGTGATTCGTGCTGCCTTAACTGAATTTGGCGCCAATAAACCTGGAACTGTTTATTATGATCCAACTACAGACCATTTATTTGAATTGTTTCAAACTCCAGGGTCTATTTATTATATAGCGGAAATTGAAGGAACCCTTGTTGGAGGTTGTGGTATTTTCCCAACCGAAGGATTACCAGATGGCACTTGTGAATTAGTGAAATTGTATTTAGCCCCTACTGCAAGAGGAACGGGATTAGGAAAAACATTGATGCTAAAAGCAATGAATTGGGCAAAAGAAAATGGATATATGCAAGTTTATCTAGAAACCATGCCTGAACTTTCTAATGCAGTATCGATGTATGAAAAATTGGGTTACAACAGACTGACAAAATCAATGGGCAATTCTGGACATTGTGGATGTAACATCTGGATGCTAAAAAACTTATAGTTTTTTCAGTTCCGAAATTCATTTACCACTTATCTACTTCCTCTGCACTTAAATTATCGCCACTAGTTTCAGGCGTATTTGAAGCTTGATTTAATTCAGGCGTCGATGTTGGTACTGGAGATTCAGATACAACTGATGGCTGAACTGCTTCAACGAATGGCTCGGTCGCTGCAGGATAATTATTTGGATATTGTGGTGGATTCTCTGGATCAAATTCATGATTGAATGCATCAAAATCAAAATCAGGCATCAATTCTGTTTTCACATAATCCAAAGATTCAGTCAATGCTTTTAAAAATTTATTGAAATCCTCTTTATACAAGAAAATTTTAGAACGATCATATCCATTATCATCAAAACGTTTTCTGCTTTCAGTAATGGTTAAAAAATAATCATTGCCCTTAGTAGCTCTTACATCAAAGAAATAAGTTCTTCTTTTTCCTGCACGAATTTTTGAACTAAATACACTTTCAATCTTTTTGTCGTTGTTTTCGTATTCCACAATATCAATTTTAGTTAAGAAAAATCTATAGCTAAAATATAAAATCTTTATGAAATTTTGAAATTTTAAATAAAAATTAAAGAAACCCCATTAAACCTATACTATTCTTGGTTTTGGCTCAATTGGGTTTGATACAATTCGGCATATAAGCCCTGTTTTGCTAACAAACTTTCGTGTGTACCTGATTCAGCAATATGACCATTTTCTATGAAAATAATATGGTCAAAATGAAAATTAAAAAAGATGCGGTGTGTAATAAATAAAGCCGTTTTATCTTGCATAAGACGACTCAGATTCGCCAATATTGTTTTTTCGGTGTTGGCATCCACCGCACTTAAACAATCGTCGAAAATGAATAAATCTGGTTCTTTAATTAATGCCCTGGCAATGGATATCCTTTGCTTTTGCCCCCCGCTTAATGTGGTACCGCGCTCCCCCACCATGGTCTCAAATCCGGCTGGTAATTGTTCGATTTCATTTAAAATATGAGCCGACTTCGCTGCCGCTTTGATAGTTTCGTCAGAAGAGATGACTCCAAACTGAATATTATTCTTAATTGAATCACTAAATAAAAATACATCCTGTTGCACATAGCCAATGCGTTTTCTTAAGGACAAAGTATTTATCATTTCAATTGGTTGACCATCTACTAACACTTCTCCTTTATTTACATGGTACATTCTATTCAAAACTTGTGCAATGGAAGATTTTCCAGAACCCGTTTTTCCAAGGATCAATACTTTTTGTCCAGCTTGTATATTTAATGTAAAATTATTCAATGCTTTAATACCAGAATGTGGATAGATAAAATCCACATTTTTAAATTGTAAATCTCCTTTTATTTGATCTATTTTTTTTGTACCCTTATTTTGAATAGTTGGCTCAATGGATAAAAATTCATTCAATCTTTTTTGTGAAGCAGCAGCTCTTTGAATCATACTAGCTGTCCATCCAATTGCACTCACAGGGAAAGTCAACATATTGATATAAATGACAAACTCTACAATCGTTCCAATCTGACTTGGATCTTTAATGGCTTGTAATCCGCCTAAATAGATAGTCAATAAAGTACTCAGTCCAATCATCAAGGCCATGGTAGGCGTATAAAAAGCTTCCACTTTCGCCAAGGCAACTGCATTCTTACGGTACAATTCACTATTGGTTTTAAAGAATCCCAACATCGCTTTTTCCTGCACAAAAGATTTTATGACTCTGATACCAGAATAAGATTCTTGTGCATTGGTGGTTAAATCTGATAATTGCCCTTGTATCTCCTCACTCTTTTTATTGATGATACTATTCACCAAATAAATCGTGATGGCTAAAATGGGTAATGGTGATAGTACATACAAACTCAGTCTTACATCTTTTGTAAACATATTGTATAAACAAAAACCAATCAAAGAAACAAGGTTGACTAAATACATTAAAGAAGGGCCGGTGTACATCCTCACACGACTCACGTCTTCTGTAATACGACTCATTAAATCTCCTGTACTATGGGTTTTATAAAATTCTGTATCGAGTGCTTGATAATGTTCGTAGACCTGATTTTTTTGATCATACTCAATATGCCTACTCATCACAATCATCGTCTGGCGCATAAAAAACATGAACACGCCCCTTAAAATTGCCAAAATCAGTATGGTCACACTACAAAAAGTGATTAACCAGCCAAAGCTAAAATGGTTGATTTCGCTGATCCCTGATATTGCTTTAATAATAAGTTCATTTGGCGCCCCCGTAACAGGTTTTCCACCTGGTAGTTTTGCTTGAACCAATCCAACCACATAACCCGTGATTTGAGGTGCTAAAACAGCCAAATAGTTAGTCGCAATGACCAACAGCATTCCTGCAAAAAACCGGAATCTATATTTCCAAAAAAATTGATTTAAAGCAGCTAATTCTCTCACTTGGTCCTTTTATGTAAAGATACATGGTAGTCAATTAATTAGAACTATTGAATTCATGAATAAATTGGCCATTTTTTTGCAAAATTGCTTTTCCCTTCCTACATTTGCCGCGGAGAGATGGCAGAGTGGTCGATTGCGATAGTCTTGAAAACTATTGACTGTAACAGGTCCGGGGGTTCGAATCCCTCTCTCTCCGCCAAACGCATTCAAAACCACGTTATTACGTGGTTTTTTTGTTTTCTGGACGAGCCAAGCTTGCTTGAGCGAGTACAAGGAAACAAAAAAACAGCGGCGAAGCCGCAGGTTTTGAATTCGTTTAGCCCCCCCCAAATGGATGCCGGAGTGGAACGACGGCCATCCTTTAAATAGGTAGTTATACCTATTCCCCAAATGGATCACCGACCGAAGGGAGGTAATCCATTTACTAGGTAATATTTTACCTAGCCTCAAAAGGATGCCGGAGTGGAACGACGGCCATCCTTTTTTAGATTATATCCTAAAGTATAAATCGAAGGAAATTGGTTTTATATTCTGGCTATGTTTAAATAAAAACATGCCTACAATTTTATTTATCTATGGATGGAGGTTATTCTTTTAC